>Ga0247610_10003518_pt1 | contig 17138 bp, 27 predicted proteins | sample 174DNAGHGhighgp2_FD_193483 | JGI IMG/M metagenome (GOLD analysis project Ga0247610, IMG submission 193483) | Sheep rumen microbial communities from Palmerston North, Manawatu-Wanganui, New Zealand - 1742 DNA GHGhigh gp2 | ecosystem: Host-associated > Mammals > Digestive system > Stomach > Rumen... | reverse complement strand
TTGACCGGGATATTGATTTGAAAAACGATATCATCACGGTTAGGGAAACCGCACATATTGATCCCGATAACGGTCAGAAATACGCCTATACAGAGGAAGGAAAAACGGAATGGAGTAATAGACAGATACCGCTTTTCCCGCCGCTTAAAAAGGCATTAAAAGGCAAACACGGGTATCTGATAACATCGGCCCACGGGAAACGGGTAACAATCCAGACATGGAAAACGGCATGGAAATCCTATCGTTTCTGTATGGAAACCGCTATAAACGGAATCCAAAAACGCTGGTATGGTCGGACGAAAGAACATAAAAAAATTCTGGAAGCCGGAGGGAAACTTCCAGAATGGATTGATTTTGATATAGTTCCTTATACGTTACGCCACGCTTTCTGTGTTATGTGCCGGGATTCCGGCGTTGAACTGAATACATGCCGCCGCTGGATGGGCCACGCAGATGCAAATATGATTCTGAAGGTATATGACAGCGTTTCGGAAGATCGTTCAGAACAGGAACGGGAAAAGGTCAAAAACCGGCTAATTGGGGTTCAAAATGGGGTTCAGGACAAAAATGCAAAGCCGGAGATCGTTGATAAATAAGGCCGGGGGATTCCAGGCAATTTACGCTTCATACCCGGAGTGTCATAGGTTCGAGTCCTATTTGAGCCACTAAAGAAACCTCGGAAGAACAAGCTTCCGGGGTTTTCCTTTTGCCAGAATCGGAGGAAAAAACAGAAAAAAAGAACCCCGTTTGGGGTTCAATCGGGGTTCAGCCGTGACATATATTCGTCCCACAATTCGTTTACTGCATCATGATCATCAGCGATTCCACGTTCATCAATAATTTTGTTAAGTTCAGCGGCAATTTCTTCCCAGTTGTCCGGCAGATCAGCCCCGAATGATTCCATTGTGATATGATTATCCATTGTTAGCCCCCTCCATTTCTTTCCGAATCAGGTCTTTGATGTACTGCGTGACGTTACCTTGACTTTCCAGATGCCGGAAAAGTTCGGCATCTTCCGGCTGGGTCAGGTTGAATGGAATTTCCTTCCTGCGGATATTCTTCCGGGCATATTCCATATCATACCTGGCCTTCCGTTCCTTTTTATCCAATATATTCCCCTCCTGATTACAAGTGTATCATATATCGCAATCAACTTTCAATGCCCGATTATGCCGGGGATATACCGCCCCGGCTCGGTCTGTCTTTATGATACCCGTTCCACTTGGTCAAAGGTAAACCAGAACGCTTTCCGCATCCAGCATTTTCCGCCTGCTTCCGTTTCACCGTTCGCTTCCTCGCCTTCCCCTTTCTTCCCGGAATATTTCCAGATAGGGAATGTTGCTTTGGCGTGTTCGCCCTTCTTGACCTGATAGCCCAGATCCTTCCAGCCGTTATAGGTGTGAATGGGTTCCGGTTCCGGGAGTTCTACTTCCTTCCCGTCCGGTAATTCCTGGATAAATACCCGCCCCGTGGGTTTCAGCACCCCTTGCTTCAGCAGTTCCAACGATTCCCGCAGGATGATTTCACCGTTCGTCATCTTCTTCGTCCTCCCCGTCAGTTTCTTCGATATCCCGCATCGTAATACCGCCGTAGGTATACCAGCCGTATGATGTCCGGTCATTCCCGATATAAACCGGGGTATCTTCATCAAAATCGCTGAGTGCGTCAATCAGTTCGCCAACGGTCATCGTGTTTCTGATCTGGTCGGTGCCGTATCCTTCCCGGTTTGCGTTAATGATGATTGCCATGTTAGCCCTTCTTTCTCCCGGGGATTAGCCGCCCCGGGTCGGCTTGTCGGTCAGCCTTGCCAAACAACTTTGCGTGTACTGCTATCCGTGATTCTTGTGTCCTTCGGTTCATGACCATAGGTTTTTTTGTACCAATCAACATACTTTGCGGGGCTGTCTGTTCTGGACGAATACCGCCACTTTCCATCATAAAACCTTGATACTGCGTAAGGGTAGCGAACCATCATATCTTTGCGATATTCCTTATATGCTTGCGTCATGCCGCCTTGCCCTCCTTCCATTCCTTCATCTTGCGTTCGTTCTCCGCTTCGATCTGGCGGTGAATCTTCAACCGTTCCTTCATGGTCATCTTGTTAGCCCTTCCTTTCTCCGATGCCTGGCATCGGCTACGAGGTCTCCGGTGGAGGCCCCGTCTGCCGGTGTCAGTTCCTGTACTTCGCGGTCTGCTTTGAGTACAGGAAGTAGCTGATTGCGTTCTGCATCGCGCAGTAGCTTGCGCCCGTGCGGTTGTGGATCTCATTCAAATCCGCATTCAGAATGTTATCCACTCCCTTGCTGATCACCAGTTTCTTGATCTCTTCCCGGATCTCTTTCATGTTTGCCTTCATCGTGTTAGCCCTCCGTTCTTTGATCGTCCCTTCCGGGAACATCTATAATATAGCACTATGCGGATAGTTTGTAAAGCCTTTTTGAGAAAAAAAGCTAATTTTTTTTGAAAAGACGGAAAAATGGCTAAAAATAAAGAAAACCCCGGGTTTCCCCGGGGCGGTCTTTTCAACGTAATTCCAACGGTTGAAAATGCGTTGCGTTGGAAGGTTAACACACCGTGCAACGTTTTTAATCAATAATCTTGCACCCGTGCAAACCTGTGTGAGTATTATTTGATTTCGGGAGGTTTTGCTTCCGGCAGGCCGGTTGCCAGCGCAAGCAGAATGGCCGTAACGAAACCGAAACCGCCGGCAGAAAGAACGCCCAGCCAGTTTACATCCCCCAGGACAACCGCCCCGGTTCCGATGTACGCAAGCGCAGATTCAGCAAACGTCCGAACCGCCCGGATCAGAGCCGCATTGAGCCAAGATTTCCAATCAAACATCTTCATTCTCCTTTCTTTCCTTCCAGAGCATCCAGCCTGTGTGTATTACTCTGCGCCCGTGCTTCCACCCGTGCAAGCCGTTCCCCGTGATCCCCGATGGTGTCCCGCATCGTGCGCATTTCCACCCGGATATCGTCCACGCCGGTTATCAGGCTATCCAGTTTGGTCTGGATAATGGCATTAGCCGCCGCATCCGTGCGGGTATCCTTCCGGCTGGAAAGGATCAGCCCACCGAGCGAAACAAGCAAGGCACCGATGCTGATAATGATTCCCGGTTCCATTTCCTTCACCCCCTAACACCCAACAGATTCCCGATTATGTCATAAGCCCGTTCAAGTTCTTCCCGGTTTACAAGTATCGTCCCTTCCGGGGCGGGTGTTGGGTCTGTATCCTCACCGGGAACGGGTTCCCCGAATAATAGGAACTGCGTCATTACATACCCGGTTTTGCCCTTCCATTTACACAAACACCATTCCGATCCTTTTTCCGTGACTTCTACCTGTTGACCAACCGGAATCTGATCTACCAAATCCGCTGACCGGTTCGGTTTAATCCGGAGGTTAATCGGCTTCCCGTTTTCCGCATACGTTGTCGCAATCATCGTATTTCCTCCCGGTTCTGGTTCGGGGGAAGGTTCCCCGCCGTGAATAATACTGTCTATTGGTTCCCCATAGCTGATAGCATCCCACAGGCCAACCTGATTCCAACCGCCGCTGATGGATTTCCCGGCGAATTTACTTGTAGAAACCGCCCCATGCGTACTGCTGGAATTGATAGCCCCGTCCCCAAATTTATAATTGACCGCCCGGTTATCACCGGAACGCATGGCAATATCAACCATTTCCTGCCCGGATAGGCCGGTATAAATCCCGATATGTGAAGCGTTGCCGATTCCGTCCCGGCGGTATTTCTCTGGTTCCTTTCCGTCATGTTTCAGAATGAACAGGAAAGCACCATCCGGGATTGTTCCAAACAAAGCCTTGCATTCTTCCGGGCTTCCAACCCAGCCGTTTTTCATGATGTACCGATACCATGCATTGCTTCCGGCAAGGTCTTTCCGCAGGCCGATATCTTCCAGGCATTTCTCTATGAACTTTTGGCAATCCATTTCAGAATACTTCACGCCAAGATACGGACAGCCCACCCGTGCCAGCTCCGATCCTTTAGGCATCTAATCACCCCCATAAAAAATAGGGGAGCCGGATTCCTTTTCCGGCTTCCCCTTTTGATTCTTGCGGAATGTCCCGCTGTCACATCCCGTCATCAAATGAGGCATAGGCAAAGCCAACAGCGGACATAATCGCATCTTGAACCGTGTCTGCTCCGCAGCATTTCATGTACTTCAAAATGAGATCAAGATCATCTCCGGAAACTTCAATATTTACCCGTTCATCCATGTTAAAATCTCCTTTCAGTTAGTCTTGTTAAATTGATTTAAAAGTCTTTCTTTAATGGAGAACCTTTTCACGCTTGCTGAAACAGAAACACCGCCCAAACAGATTTATCTGCAACCATGAAACAATCTTTTTTTCTCCATTTTCTTCGTACTGTGACATATAGTGATGAATCATTTTCTTCCACCCCCATTTATGTAAAGTCTTTCCTTTCATTCAAACTTCACCGACTGTTTGTTTGGGCTTTCTTGCTTGTAAATACTTCGAAGGATATCAAGCTCTGCTTCTTGTTGGAGCAATTCTGCTTCCTGCTCTTTTAAATGAACGTCAATCTTCTTCAGATCATCAAGCACGTGTTTTAATGTGTCTGCATCAATCACAATTTCACGTTTTTCGCTATTGATGCAGATAAGGTATAGTGTTCTGATAAACCGTATAAGTTCTTTCATGCTAACCTCCAGATTGTCTTTCTTTGAGTCAAAGCGGGTGAGGATTTGCACCTCACATGGAGAAATGCTATTCGATATATTCCCCGGTTTTTTCTCCGGCTTACCGTTGCTTCCTGCGTCTACCTATTCCGCCACCGCATTATCATTTCCATATCGGTGTGTATTGATAACCATTGTTAGCCATTGCTATCTAACTTAAAGTCTTTCTTTAACACAAATAAGTTCTTAATGCTTGAGCATAAATTTTATACCCGTGTTCTGTTGGATGAAGAAGATCACCGAACATGGATGTTTTCAAATCAGAATTTCCGTTTATTGACGGGAAACCGAACAAATTCCCTTGAAGCACCGACATATTCCCGGTTGTTTTAATTTCGACAATTCTTGTGATAATATTCCGGTAATCTTGCAAATCCGCAACTGCATTGACCGTATGCGTTGTTTCATATCCCCCCTGATTGATGGGAGTTATCCAGATCACCTGTGTTGTTGAAGGATAATTTGCGTTGACATAGGTGCATATCGTTTCGACAGCATCCTCAAAGTCATCAAGATCAACGCCTAACTGCCAATCGTTTACACCTCCGGCGATAAACAGGTAATCGCATGTTTTGCTTGCATTTTCTATCTGTGTCTGAATGGATGGCAATCCGCTTACAACGGATAGCGTTGCTCCACCAACTCCTGCATTTGTAAATGTCATACCAACAGCGTCAGAAAACAACTTCGGAAATCCGTTATTTGTAGTAGATGAACCGTTGATATAACCTCTTGTGATACTATCACCGCAAAACACGGCACTTTTCCCGCTGAAAACAAACGGTTTGTTAACAAGGTTTATACTGAACAGATCAATGATTTCATCACTATATAGTTTGGCAATGGAAGGATAATTGATGATGTTAAAAATTTCGTCTACATATTCATTCGGAACAGTTGCATAGCTGAATTGGTTAATGTATGCAACACTTCCCGTAGGGCAAGGATCGAATACATACTCATGCGTTCCGACAGTTCCAAGACCGGCATTAAAAATAACATTGTCGTTTGAATCTTTGATAACAATAAACTGAAGGTTGACTGATGTTTTTGTTGTAAATTTGATATATCGCAAACCTTCTGCGTTCATGCGAAAATATCTGTGTGCAGAACCTGACCCAATTGACCCGTCTGGATTGATATATCCGTTTCCTACAACCGTCAGATCGTTTGTATTTACGCTTATTGTTTCGCTGTTTACTTGTTTATATGCTTCTACGCCTTTTTTTACATCTTCCGTATCTGACACAGACACATAATAAACACCGATGCTGTTATAGTATGAGGTCGGCGTTGAATTTGCATTAAGCCAGTTTATATATAGTGTATAATTGTTTTCAGAATAATCACGAAGGTCAATGTTAATTGTAGATACATCAATTTCCCAATAATCCAGAACGGTATCGCTTGCATTTTTTAATATGGCACAAGCAATACTGTTACCCGTTTGAGCCGTTGCAATTTTTACACTTTTCACACCATATGTATTCATACTACATATACGATGTGCATTCGAATTAACAGCCGTTCCGTTTCCGGGCATATATTTTCCGTCTGCATATACATCCAATGCAGAAAGGGGAACAGTTGACATTGCTCCTGTGAATCTGACATCCATTTCACTGCTTGTGGCGTTTAAAGCCCTATTTAAATCAGAAAGCTCCTGCCCAAAGTTAGTTTTGGCTGACCAATGCGCCGCCGTGAATGATTCGCTTGTCGCAATAGGCGTTGTGCAGCGGTACAGATTATGGTTATAAATTGTGTATGCGCCAAGCGGTACAGGAAAAGTCAATTCCTCATAAGGTGTCGCAACAATATCTTCAAGACCTTCTGCGGCATCAACCACGTCCTGCATTGCGGCATTAATGGTCTGCGTCCAATCAGTAACCACAGAACCGGGATCAACCTGATTATCTGTGCGGGCTCGAAGTACAGATGAGGACACCGCCGCCAGGGTTGTTACCGTGTTTCCATCAGTCAGGAATACAGAAACAAAAATTGCGCCGGGAAGGTATGCCGCCGGTGGAATGAGAATGGAGGCTTTATTACCGGAACGTGTACCCGTGCAGGGTACTTCTGTCCCGTCCGCAAGAACCGCATACCCGGATACCGTTCCGGTCAATGTGACAGCTTCGCCGTTATTGGTAACAATAACCCCGATCCTGTTTCCGTTGCCGTTGTTGCTAAACAGGTTTCCGTCAAGATAGTGTACCTGTACGGGCTTTTGCAAATCCTGGTTAAACCATGTTTCAATTACTGCCATCGTTCGCACCGTCCTTTTTTAAATCTGATACAGGGATCGTTACAACTTCTATTCCACAATTCCGCAACTGTTCTTTCAAGTCTTCAATAATCTTGTTTTTACTCTCAATATCAGCCGGAACGCCTTTTTTTAGAGAAACAAGTTTTTGCCCCATTTGTGATACCAAAGTACAAAACTGGATATATTGCCCGTTAATCAATTCTTTCGGCAAAGCGTTTAAATCAATGATCAGGGAATCAATAAGTTCCGTGTTTGTAAAAAGCCCGTTTGCCATTTAACCACCCTCCTTTGCCAAACATACGGCGCAGATACTATCCTGCATCTGGAATACAAGCGGAACAACGAACCCAGAATATTCATCCGTAAAATTCCCGTATTCGTGAATGATTTTTTCCGTTGCTTCCCGGTTGCAAAACACGCCTACAACATCAATAATGTTTTGCCCCGTAATATAGCACCACAACACTCCTCCGGCACTCCCGCAGTTACTATCCTCGTACACCGTGCCATCATTTAGCCTAATCCTGCGTCCTTTTTTCACGTCCATATTCCTCCTATCGAGATCACGTTGGCGCGCCGCCAAGATAATGTAGTGTCGCAAAGCCGGGCGTGCAACTGCCTTCTGTCCAAGAGTTAATCAACCTTCCACTTGTGCCGTCAACAGTAACGCTTGCTGTCGTGCTAATTTTTGTTGGCGTATAAGTGATGCCTGTAACAACTTTCGTGCTTCTCCATGAAACGCCTGTCCCTTGATAGTTAAAACCCGTGCTTGCAGAAAGCAAATTGGTTTTAAGTGATGAGGCAGTTGTTATGCCTGCCATAAGGTTATCAATCTTCGCTTCGGTAGCATCAAGTTCCGTGATCGTCACATAAGCGGACAAATCAACACGATCCGCATTGATAACAATATTCGAACCGTTAATATCAATAACGTCTCCGGAAATTTTAACGCCGCTTTGCCCGTTGATCTTTTGCACCATTACGCCGCCGGTCAGGGTTCCTTCATCCCACACGCCAACGGTAACTGTTGTTCCGCCCTCTGTCCGCTGGACGTATAAACCGCCAGCATCAATGATTTTCAATTTCCCGTCCGTATCATAGACGATTGATCCGGCTAATGTATGGACGGTCTCTGATGCGGAAATATTAATATGATCCGCATCAATATTTGCTGCACTTTCATAACTTCCGGCTTCACCGGTTTTGTTTATCTCAAGGGCAATCTGACCAGCCCGGATATAATAGCCGCCGTTCCGTGTTCCGACAACCATTCCGATCCGCTGATCCGTCTTTTCAAAAGCAGTCCAGGTATCGACTTCCTCTTTTTCTTCGTTGGTTTGTCCACGTCCACCGCCGCCACCGCCACCGCCGCCGCTGGCCTTTTCTTCCGTATCCCGGTTAATATAGATGATATTCGGGATATAATCTCCAATTTCGGGGCGGCTTCCAGTAGGATCAACCAAATCAACATCATTCATGATGATTTCTTTCTGGAATACTTCCCCGGTTTCCTCAATTTCTACGATGGCGATATCATGAAGGCATACAGGCTGATCCTTATAACCAAGGCGATATAAATCAGCCAAGGTTCCGGATATGCTGATTTTCGGGTCTGCGGTTTTCTTTAGGACTTCCCACGTTTTCTGAAGCAGGATGGAAGCATCTTTGATATTCCCATTCTGATAATACCCGAATCGTGGCCTGCCATTCCTGCCATAGATCGCCGTTTTTTCGGGCCATTCAAGGTATGTCTGCCCGGACGGTTTGGAAGGATGTTCGCTTGTAGCAGACCAGACAATATCTTTGAATGTCAGTTCTTCTGTAGTGTCATCCTGCCCTTCTACCTCAACATCTATATTCCCGCCATACCCATAAAGGGCGGTCAGAACTTCCGTATCATCGTAGGTTACAATCGGGTCAAGAAGGTTCTTTCGGACAGAAAGCCGAACCCCCCGGAAGGTTCCATGTGCCGGCATAACATCCAGATAACGGCCTGTAATCGCCCCGGCAGACGATATGACAACCCGGGGAATAATATACACGTTCCAATTTTGTTGGATCGTACTAATGGCGTTCCATACGCTTCCACGGCTGATATCTGCCGATTGCGTCCCGCTGGCGGTATTCGTCCCTGCGCTCCATAATGTCCCGGTCAGAACGGTTGCAAGAGCTTGCGCCGCCGTTTTATCCGTGATTTCCGTTTTGTCAATATGTTCGTCTGACAGTTCCGAAATGACGATATGTTCAGCGGTAATCTGCTGATAATGATCCGATTCTGCATTTACCACATTCCGGATTTCAAAAACCTCTATGTTATCTGTTGCCGGGTCACGGAATGCAATCCGCTGTCCGATCTGGATCACCTTTCCAGGGACGAAAGGGAAATCAGCATTGACGGACATTTCCTGTTGAACCCAATGCCCGGATTCTATATCCGTCCGGGTAAATAAGGTCTGCCCGGCGGCATTCAGAAAGATATACTCCATTATTGCCACCTCTCACGCCATATAACCGTGCCGGTTCCCGTTACCGTCTGAACCCCCGTCCTCGGCACCAGAAAGCGGCTATTGACGTTATAAGCACCCATTATGGACGTGTTACCAACCGCCGCTGTCTGCCGGTCAAGATCAATAACCAGATTCCCAGCCGGAATCGTGCTGAATGTGATCGTTTTTCCGTCCAGACCATAGCTTTGATCGTTCGCCGCCGCAGATAACGTCCTTTCGATCCGCATCAGCGGTGGAGCGTCCCCCATCACCCGGAAGGACGTTCCGCAGGCTATACTTTTTTCTATCCGGTCATTCCAGAACGGATTATCAAAACAGGTAAAGACAAGCCGAAGTTTGACTTCCCACCACTGGCGCATGGAAGGTTCCGGCTTTCCAGTACAGACAGCCATCAAATAATGATTCGGATACCCCGGCAATTCCAGCTTGTATTCCGCATCCGTTTTCGCCCATGCGGATATAGCCATTAAAGCCGCATGACGGGCGATTTTATTCTCTGTAAGCAAAGCAAAGGTAATTGCCACGGTTCGAGTTCCGCACCGGTTACGGACGAAATAAGACCCCGCAGAAACAGCCCTCGGGCGGGATACCGGATTAAATTCAATCGGGGATATCCTGATATCCTCAATTTTGACCCCCGCCACGCTTTGGAGATCCACCCCATCAAAAATAATCATGACTGCCACCCGCTTCTTTGAAGTTGTCTGTATGACCTTCCCTGTTGCGCTGAAATAACCGATCCGACAACACGCCCGTCAAGGTACACATCCCCGCCGGGTTTCACGTTATCCCGCATCGTTGCGCCTAATGCGTCATAATCCACATTCCGGGAAGCAATGCCGCCATTTTTAAACCTTTGCCATACCCGGTTTTCTTCTGCCGTGAGGATGCCCTCTCCTTCGTGCAGTTCTGCCAGAAACCCGTTGAAAGGAACGTAATCGAGGCCGGTTTCAAATGCTCCGTCAATAGCCGCCCCAAAGTTGATCGAACCGAAAGAGCCCAAATCAATACTAACCCCGTAACCGTTCAGCCGATCCAGTTCAGCAATAATCGAGTTAACCGCCGCAGATACTTCCGAAACGTGGGAAGAAATACCAGCCGCCAGCCCGGAAACTGTATTCCCCATAGCTGCCGCCGCCGCATCACCCTGATTCATATCCGCAATAGCTTCCTTGGCTTTCGCTACCATTGCATCATAGGTTTCGTCAACAGTTAATTTCTGTTGGGTCAGGGCATCGGTAAAGCCTTTTTTCTTTTCCTGTACCTGTTGGAAAGCTTATCCACTTCACCGGCCTGCTTCGGATTCGCAACCAGTTGGGAAAGGTATTCAGCACTTGCAACCGATCCATCCGAAAGGGATGCCAGTAAATCATTTGAAAGCCCCATTTCCCGGGCTTTTTCAAGATTCTGGATGTATTCATCCATGAACGCAATCTGACTTTCCAGACCGTCCTGCATTCCTTTCGGGGAATACTGATCCATTGATTCATTCAGTTCGTCAATCTGATTCTCAAGTTCCTGATATTTCTTTTTCCCTTCCTCTGTAGACTGATCCAGTTTATTTTGTTGCTGGATTAGCTGATCCTGTTTCTTTACCAGTTCAGTTGTCGGGCGGGTAATAATATCAAAGCCCTTTACAACGCTGTTCACGGCCTGTTCCGTGGCATCATGAACGCTCTTTACATAATCCGAAAGGGCCTTTACAGATTCATAGACCGCACTGGTTGTTTCCTTCCATGCGGCAGCAGACTTCCCGCCGTAATCTTCCACAGCGTCCCCGGCATCTTTAGCGGCTTCTTCTTCTTCTCCGTATTTTTCAATCAGAGCCGCTTTACCGTCTGCAAGCTGTTGCTCTGCTTCTGCAAGGTCGCCTGCTTGTTCACCAAGGGTTTTTTCCTTTTCCCATTGATCCGTCAGAAGTTTGTTGTATGCGGCAACGTCCTTGAACCATTGCGAATCAGGGCCGGAACCGGACATGGCAACAGCGGTGTTGTAAGAAATTGCGCCATTTTCATCAAATTCCGCGCCGTATGTTTCTTGCATTTGTTCCCGGAGTCTCTTAGCCGCTTGTCTTGCCGCACCTGCATCAAATTCGTCAAGGTACATTGATCCTTTTTTCTCTGCAAGTGCTTGTTCTTTGGCGTAATACGCCGCCCAGGCAATTTTCTTTTCCTGATACGCTTTCCATTCGTCCAAATTCTTTTGAAGCGCACCGGTGCCGCCGTTAATCGCTCCCGTTTCAGAGTCAATCGCCGCCGTCAAACTTGGAACAAGGGATGTTAACTGCCTTGTTGATTCTTTCCAGACCTGATATTTCTGGATAACAAGATCAACGTCAACGCCAAGCCCTTCCAGATATCCTCTAACATCGCCGCCGTTCTTCTCAACGTTCCCGATATCCTTGAACAGTTCCTCAAACGTGACCGTTGACCCGTCTTTCAGCGTCAAGGTCTGTTCGCTTATTTCTTTGAGAAGATTGATAATGTCCTGCGCCTTGTTGTATGTTTGTTCAAGGTCGGCCATCTTCCCGGCGGTGTCAAGTTCGATTTCGTTGAAATCATCAAAAATCGTGCTTTCCGGCTGGGTTGTAATCTTCGTCAGGAAATCCGCAAGCCCACTTGTCAGAGGGTCGATAACGGAGAGCAGGAGTTGACCGCCCTTTGTGCTGATCGTATCAAGGGCGGCTTCCACCCGGCGGGAAGCGTTTGCAAAACTGTCAGAAGTCCTGGCAAAGTCCCCCTGTGCGTCAGCCGTGGCCTGCATCAGGTATTGATACCGGAGCATTGTTTGCTCTGCCTGGCTCATGGCGTTAAAAGATTTCGTGATCCCCTTTTCCAGAGCAAAGGCTTCAAGGTTCGCAACGGACATGTTAATGCCAAGCTGCCGCAGGGGTTCCGTTTCGCCGGATATCCCAGAACGAATTTTCTGGAAAGCCGTTTCAAAATCCAGATTATAGAAGGATGCCATATCAGCCGCCAGACCGGCAAGGTCGGTTGACATCCCAATGATTTCGTCCCCGGACATTCCCGCAGACTTCATCATAGCTCCAAGGGTGGATGTGAATTTTTTCGCCTGCGTTTCCGTCAGGCCGAACTGCTTTCCGGCGGTTTTCGCCCAGGCATCAATCTGTTTCGCTCCGTCCCCGAACGTTACATCTACAACGTTCTGAACCTCTGCCAAATCGGAAGCGGCATCAATAGCGGCCTTTCCCCAGTTCAGAATGGCTTTTCCGATCTGTGCGGCACCGATCACGGCGGTAATCTTTTTGACCGTCCCCATAAAGGACGATTCCATACTGGCTGTGCTTTGCTGTGTAGCCCGATCCCAGCTCCGGGTTTCCGTTTCGATGGCTTTTGTAATATCCTTCACGCTTGCTATTGCGTGTTTACCATCGGCGGTAATTTCAAATACAACCTGACCGTCAGCCATTATTCCCACTTCCTTTGGCTATCATATTCATCAGTCCTGCGAAGATTTTTCCAACATCTTCCTCATACTGTTTCGCCTGTTCCTTTTCGGACAGATGCAAGGCCACATCCATTTTCGCTTTCAAAAGCCATTGCCTTTCTTCCGCATTCCACTTTGTAGCCGCCGGCATCGGCCTTGCCCGGATTCCGATAACCTCTGTATATCGTGATCCTTCCGGAATAGCGTTCAGCAATTCAGAAAATTCAAGCCAGTGCAATTTATCCCGATAAAGGTCTATTCCATACGCCTGCCGGAATGCCGCCCGAATCATCCAGGCATCCTGCACGAAATCCGTGACCTTCTTTGCGTCCTTTTTCGGCTTCTGCTCAAAGAGTATACCTTTTACCGCCTGCAATACCTTCTCAACGTTTCTCGGCCTGTTTGTCAGGCATTTAAGGGCATTATATGACCTTGCTTCCGGCATCACATCATCCCGGTCTAATTCATCCATCATCCGCAGGACGTTCCGGAAATCAAAATCCAGACGGTAAAATTTCCCGTCAACCGTTACCCCTTCCGGTAGCCTGTCCTGTAGCTTCATTTTTTCTGCGCCTTGGTGATCTTTTTACCCAGTCTTTCCCGGAAGTACATTCCGCAGGCGTTAATAATCGTCAGCGGGTCATTTCCATAGAAATTGCAGAAAGCCCCGCCCTGTTCAGATCCGAATAATGTATCAGCAAAGAAACGGGCGGCAGAAAGCCGTTCCGCTTCTGGGGTTTCGTCTGTCATAGCGGAAAGCCGATCATTCACCTTCTTTAGGCCGATAACCAGCGAGGAAGCATCAGAACGGACAACCGCATCGAAAACTTTATCAATGTTCCGGAACCGGATTTTATCCGCAACCGGAAAAGGATTGATTTCACGTTTAAAAAGCATTTTATGACCTTCCTTTCATAAAAAAGGGCGGGGAATGGTAACCAAACCCCGCCCCGCATCATCAGGTTGCATCCGTCACGGTGGGCTTGCCGTTGAACCGGAGCGTACATCCGAATGCGTTCACGTCCAGCGTCTGACCGCCGAATGAACTGAGAGCCCCGATAGAGCAATCACAGACAATCTGCTTTCCACCGGAGATAATCTTCACGCTGGAGTTCCGATCCGCGCCCAGAAGGAACTGCTTCCCGGCAATATAATCCTGCGCCGTATCCCCGACAACACGCTTGCCGGTGATAACCAGTTCAGGAGCCGCACCGGTAACCTCGTTATGAGCGAAACCCTCACCGCAGAGGAAAAACGCCTGCTGATTCTGTTCGTTCTCATTGAAGGTCATTCCCTCAATGCCTTTGCACAGCTTCGACCACGTAGGTTCGCCGCCTTGGGTTGACGCCGGGGCGGTAGCAATATACAGTTCATTTACCCATACTGCATCCATAGATTAGTTCTCCTTTCACAGTTTCGTTTCGATTTTCACATTCAGTGCGGAAGCCATAAGCCACACATTGTTATCTTCCCGGCCAATAATCTGCGGTTCCGTCAGGGTTGTAATATCTACAATGTTCCAATCGTCCCCGGAAGGGTATTCATGAAGCATCGTTAATTCCTGATGAATCCGGTTCATATCGTCCGAAAGCGTTTGCAGGTTTGCGTGCTTTCCGTTGATCGTAAAATCCAGAATGATATACTGGTTTTTGTCCATGTATACTTCATCCGGGCCACTCGGACCAACTTCACACACAAGCCCTTCGCCGGTTCCAAGTGCGCCCCGGGTGATAAGGGCAAACAGGCCAAGACCGTCAATAAGATTTATAACGGCTTCCATAGCCGCATTGATAATGGTCATAGGTGTTCCCTCAACTCACTTTCCGCTAATCGTTTCCAGCGTTGCTTGTGCTTCCGCTTTGCTGTTTCGCACCATTTCCACGTCCTGCCTGGGGTCAGACTCGTTTTAATCGCCCAATATTGCCTTTTCGCATACGGGGTTTCCCATATCAGCTTTCCTTCCGACGGAACGGAAGCGGCAAGCGAGGAATCTATCAACGTGTGCTGATCTTCTTTGCAGTATTCGTTACAATCAGCGAGGATTTCTTCCGAAAGGGCAGTCAAACCGTCCTTCCATGCCGTCATGACCTTTGCGCCAACCTGATTGGCATCTATTTTGATCTTTACCGGCATATTGTTACCTCAAACCGATTTCCCAATGGTGGAAAGTGTCGGTATCGTCCCGCAGTTCTTCAACAGTGAACACGGTGTATTCTTCGCCCCTGACGGTCACTTTCATATCCCCGCCGATTGAATGGGCCGCATTGAAAAGCCCCCACCAGTCAATCTCTGGTTTACTGTGCCGCTTATCAACGAAAAGGATTGACCGCAAAACGCAATCGGTATTTTCTGCGGTCTTTCGGATTTCGTTTGTAGGCTGAAGGTGAACACCCTTTACTGTGTATTCCTCATAGGTCTGGTTTTGATACAGATCAACGCCCGTGCAGGCCTTTACCGTGGCGGTGCTTCTCATGATCTTTGCCGGAATCGGTCTCAGCATGGATAACACCCCGCAACAGGAACAGCCGGGTTCATAAGTCCCGTCTGCTCAAGATAGGAAATAGCCGCAGGGGATACACTTGCGCTCATCGCACCGCCTGTGCTGGCTTTGCTATTGCCGTCAACCCTCACCTTTCCGACTGTGAACCCGGTATCATTCCCGCCGGAAATGCTTTCCATACCGTTTATAGCGATAAAATCAATCTGGGAACAGACCGCCAGCCGGTATAAGGTCTGAATAAGGGAAGGAAGTTCGTCAATGGTGGTTTCATTCACCTGCCAGCGGGTCATATTGGAAATGACCCGGGAAGCGTGAGCGTTGAGCGCAGGGAACGAGGTTTCATCAGCCTCGCTCCCTTTGTAGGTATCCGCATAGAACGTATAGTCTACAATTGCGCTCATTGAATCACCTCATCAGGCGGTTTTCGCCGCAACAGTGCCGGTGCCGTAGGCAATCGGCTGACCGTTCGCCGCAACCAGGGCAACGGTGATCTTGTAGGCGTTCGTGGTGGAAATCAGACCGCCAGCAGGCAGGTCAGCCCAACCATCGGAGGCCTTCAGAGCAGTGCCGATAGCAACGGTCGGCGCGGTTCCGCTTGCGGCCTTCCAGACGTACTTGAAGCCGGCAGGAGCCACACCGGAAACGGTGATTACAGAATCACCGACGGCAGCGGTTCCGGCTTCAGAAGCAACCGTCAGATCATCCGCAGAAGCGGTGTCGAGGTTGACCAGCAGGCCATCACCCTTGTTGTCATACACCCAGCAACCATGATAGATGCTGAACATGATTTTCCAGAACTCGCCTTCCTGGTTCACATCAGGATCAATAACCTTGCTGATCTGCGGACGGGCGATAGCATCTACCGCAGGACGAGCCGCAATAATCCAGTTAATGTTTGCGCCGAGGTCGGTGAATGTCACGCCTCCAACAGTCTGCCCGGCGGTTGCGCCGTCATTCAGGCCGAACACGCTATGCATATAGCCGGAGGGAGTGCCGATCAGATACTGATCGTTCAGTGCCTCAATCTTCAGCGTGGCAGACCGGACATTGAAGTCACGCACATTCAGGTACTTGGCAATCTGGGAGGACCGTTCCAGAAGTCCCTTCAGATTCGTGGAAATCTGAATGTAAAGCTGTTCGGTTTCGCCAATCTTGTCCTGCACGGCGGTGATATCCGTCATCAGCAGGTCAAGGATGTTGGCGGCAGTAATGCCGGAAGCGGCCTGTGCAACAACCTTGCCGTGAGCAACAGCACCCTGAGCAGCGGCAGCAATACGCAGGCAGTCAACTTCGGGGATCACCTGGCTGTTCAGGAATACTTTCAGGGCATTGCCAACGGTCAGGGCGAAATTGGTTTCATCCACATCGTACCGACCAATAGCGAAATTCCGGCCACGGTAATACTGAAGCTGTTTGGTTTCCCAATCCAGAGTCAGGTCACCGTTCGGGGCTTTGTAGCCGTTCATGGTGCCGAGGCCGTCCATAGTCAGCTTCGGAACTTTGATTTCCTTGCCGCCTTCCCAGACAAGGCCGGGATTCGTGTTTTCCATCCACATCGTGCGAGGCAAGATGTAGAACTTTTCATCCAGTACACGGTTGAAAATCGCCGCATAATTGATAGAGTTCGCCATGTTTTTTCATTCCTTTCTTTTACCATTGTGCGGAAAGCTGTTTGACAAGTTTATCCTATTCGCTTTC
>Ga0247610_10003517_pt1 | contig 17145 bp, 10 predicted proteins | sample 174DNAGHGhighgp2_FD_193483 | JGI IMG/M metagenome (GOLD analysis project Ga0247610, IMG submission 193483) | Sheep rumen microbial communities from Palmerston North, Manawatu-Wanganui, New Zealand - 1742 DNA GHGhigh gp2 | ecosystem: Host-associated > Mammals > Digestive system > Stomach > Rumen... | reverse complement strand
TATCTGCAGCATGAGATGAGGCGGGGCTCAGCAGAAGCAGGTGTCAAGCGCATCAGAATTCATGATCTGAGGCACAGCCATATATCACTTCTGATCGACATGGGATTCAGCGCGGTGGCGATCGCGGATCGGGTTGGGCACGAGAGCATCGACATCACCTTCCGGTACGCGCACATGTTCCCCTCTCGTCAGGTGGATATGGCGCAGCGGCTGAACAACGAAAGAATGGAGGAAATGGAACATGTCAGCTAAGAATGTGGATCGCCACAACCGGTTCCGGAGCATTACCGTCGGCTTCCGGGTATCGCCGGAGGAAAACGAGCAGCTTAACCGGGCGGTGGCCCTGTCCGGTCTCCCAAAGCAGGAGTACTGCTACCAGAAATGCATGAACCGGGATATCACCGTCACCCCGAATCCCCGGATATTCAAAATGATGACCGTCCACATGAAGGACATCCTGATGGAGCTTCAGCGGCTCAGCCAGGGGGAAAACCCCAGCCAGGAGCTGTTTGAAGATATCGCACTGATCACCAAAATGCTGAACGATATGAAGGAGGAAAGAAAATGAACAGCATCTTTGAAGAACACGGCGGCACCTACACCCTCAGAGCAGACGGCATGCTCTACCCGAACCTGATCCTGGAGCCCAAGGAGCACCGTCCCATCGGAAGATGGGGACGGATGCACCGGGCATATCTGGAAGCGGAGCATCCGGGACTCTATGAACGGCTGATTCTGAACGGAACCCTGGACAAGCATATGGCTGATGCTGAGGAGCGCGCCAGATCGATGCTGGAAAGATTGATCGGCCAGATGGTCCGGCAGGAAGGAATCTCGGAAGGTCTGAAAGCATCGGATCAGTTGGAATGGGTTCAGAGGATGAACAGCATTCGCAGCCGGGCAGAAGAAATCGTAAAACAAGAAATCATCAACACCCTGTAACATGACAGCGCCGCCTGAGCGGCAGAAAGAGAGAAATATGCTTACCAATACCAACAATACCAACGGCAACACCACAAAGAACCCTACCGTAGTCATTGGGATCGACCATGGCTATGGAAACATCAAGACGGCCAACACCTGCTTCCGGGCAGGTGTGACCGCCTATGACAAAGAGCCATACTTCATCATCGGATCGCTTCAGTACAACGGCAAGTGGTACGGCATCAGCGAGGAACACAAGGAATTCATCCCGGACAAGATGACTGATCAGGACTATTACATCCTGACGCTTGCCGCCATCGCCCGGGAGCTGGAGCTGGCGCATATGACCAGCGCCGACATCCACCTGGCTGTCGGATTGCCCCTGACCTGGGTGTCGGAGCAGAAAGACCGCTTCCGCAAGTACCTGATGCAGAAAAAAGAGGTCAAAGTACGATATGGGTATGCAGATTACAGTGTACGGATCGTCGGGGTGGACGTATTTCCACAGGGCTTCGCCGCTATCGCTGACAAACTTAAGGAGTTCACAGGGACGACCATGCTCTGCGACATCGGTAACGGTACCATGAACATTATGACCATCAGCAATGGGAAGCCCAACCCGCAAAAATGCTTCACGGAGAAATACGGCACCCAGCAGTGTATGCTGGCAGTTAGGGAGCAGCTGATGCGAAAATTCGGGACCGCCATAGACGATCAGATGATCGAAGAAGTCCTGCGGAACGGCACGGCAGACATTGGAGAAAAGTATCTGACGGTGATTCAGGAGACTGCCCGACAGTACGTTGCCGGGATCATGCGCCGACCCTGAGCTGATGAAGCTGTACATCGTAGGTGGCGGCGGGTGCCTGATCCGGAATTTCGGTGAATACGATCCCAATCGGGTAACGATCAATGACGATATCCGCGCCACGGCCAAGGGTTATGAATTCCTCGCCAATCTGAAGTTGAAGAAGGCGAACGCGGCATGAACAAGAAGGAGAACCTCTTCACTACGACGCTGCGGCTGAACCTGAACAATGCACAGGACATGGAAGCCTGGAACAACCTGATGAACACCGACAGAAACCAGCCGGAATACAGCTCATACAGCCGAACGATCGTCACCGCCATCAACGATCATTTCGCCCGACAGGATCGCATGGATGAGCAACAGGAATGGGAAACAGCGCTGCTGAAAAAGATCGAGGCCACGATCCGGGAAACGTTCGCCAGCTGTATGAAAGAGTTCCAGATCACCACTGCGCCACCGACAGCAGAGAAATCTGAGCCGCCGGCACAGCCTGATCCGCCTGATGAAATGGAGGAGAGAATTGTAGCCTTCCTGGATAACTTTTAAGGGGGTCACCACAAGTGGTATCACGATGAAAGAAAAACTGATACCAATAATGATACCAGACCATAGTGTGACGCTCTGAAAGAAAAAACTGGAAGATGCACACCACCAGCGATAATATAAGAATCATCCATAACAGAATCAATACCAAAAAGCCACCAAACCCCTGCACCTGAAAAGTTGGTATCACATACCAACCAATAGGCGCAGGGGCCTTCTTTATATCTCAGCGAAAGCTGAAACGGGGTATAACGCCAGGAATACCCCACAACCACAGAGCGTAAGCTCTGGTTTTCAGGGGCTTGGGGGCGGAGCCCTCAACAAGCATTTTGCAAATTTTAGCAGATTTGCATTGCTTGCCACTATTAATCCAGTTCTCAAACGTATCTTGTATTTACACTATTAGTAGCTTTGGCAGGCCTAACGAATGGCACAAAAAAAGGAGGCGATTTCATGTCAACTTATGGCTATGCTCGGGTTTCCAGTACAGACCAAAATGAAGATCGACAAATGATAGCTCTGCATCAGGTGAGTATTGAAGATAAGCACATCTTCATTGATAAGCAATCCGGCAAAGACTTTGACCGTCCACAGTACAAGAAAATGGTCGAAAAGATGCGCTATGGCGAAATTCTCTATGTTCTCAGTATTGACCGACTGGGCCGCAATTACGATGAAATACAGTGGCAATGGCGCATTCTCACCAAAGAGGTGGATTGATATCTGCGTCATTGATATGCCCCTGCTGGATACTCGCATAAGTAATGACCTTCTCGGCACCTTTGTAGCCGATCTTGTGCTGCAAGTGCTGTCATTTGCTGCCCACAACGAGCGGGACAATATCAGGAAACGGCAGGCGGAAGGTATTGTAGCAGCGAAAGCCCGCGGTGTTCACATGGGTAGGCCTGCAATCAACGCTCCTCCCGATTTCGATAAGATCGTCAGGGCGTGGGAGAAGAAAAAAATCACTATGGAAGAAGTCATAAAAGAATGTGGAATGAGCGAAACCACATTCTATCGTAGGCGTCGGGAAATGCAGTTGATAACAGGCAAACAAAAGTAAAACTTTCACAAGGTGTACCTTTTGCAAAACCTTACAAGTCTATGAAATTCAGAGTTTTATAACACAGTAGTACAATAAAATTCACACATTTCTTATCTGACACCAGATAAACTATTGACAAATGGACGATATTGCCCCATAATTGAACATGATGTATTAGAGCAATTTGCCAGAAATAGGCTAGCAAAAGGTACACCATTTGCCAAACGTATGGGTGTTGTTTGGGCACACTATGGAACTGTGTTAGGAGGGCTAAAAATGCAGCGAGGCAATACTGTGATCTTTGTCTCGTTTATCGTGCTTTTACTATTGGTTTTTCCCTACATCGCGCAGGCAGATACGATAGTGTTTGACTTCAGTGATGATTTTCAATCTTATGCTCAGATGGTAGCGCAACTAAACCAAGAGCAAACGCTTTTGCAGACGAATAGAACCGTGGATGAGAAGACGCCTACCGTAATTGCGCTTCTTGCTTTGCTTTGTAAAACCGATGGCCGCGATATTGACTTTAGTGATTTATCGCCATCTTATGTGATTTGTGGCCCGCGTAATTGCTTTACGTTGTTCTTTGCGTCAGAAGAAATTCTCCTTGAAGCTGTGGATGTGCTGAGGAAGACAGAGGGAATTATTTACGCAGAGGCAGACTGCGAAGTGCATGCAAACAGTCTCGAAGAAAGTGAAGAAACTCAGACTGAATCTCATTCCTTTCATTCATGGGGCGCAACACAAATGAATTTTGGTGTTTATATCGATTACGCTAATTTATGGGGGACAGGAAGCGCAAGTATAGCAGTCGTCGACTCAGGAGTTTTTCCGCACTCCCTCATACGTGGGAAACTACTGTCCAGTGGGTATGATTATGTTGATGGTGATGAAGACTCTTTAAATGACCTATTTGGTCATGGGACTAATGTTGCTGGAATAATAGCCGACTGCACACCAGGTGAGCCGGTCTATATCTACCCTATTCGTGTTTTAAACAATAGTGGTAATGGAAAAATGTCCAATGTTGTCAACGCCGTAAGAGAGGCAAAGTCCAAAGGGGTTACTGTTATCAACCTCTCACTGGAATCAAGCGTAATGTCTGAGGCCTTGGATGACGCGATACTTGAGGCGGTTTCCTCAGGAGTAATAGTCGTTGTCGCAGCAGGTAACAGTTCTCGCAATACCTCAGAAGTGTGTCCGGCACATCTCACAAACGCAGGGGTGATTGTGGTAGGATCTGCAGATGGCAGTAATGGATCTTATAGCAGGGCATCATACTCCAACTATGGTTCGAGTGTTGACATTTATGCCTTTGGAACAAGCATTTCCTGTTGCTCAAGAAGTGGTGGATATTCCAGCGAGACTGGAACATCCATGGCCGCTCCTCATGTCAGCGCTCTTTGCGCACTGATGCACCTTATTCACCCGGGGCTTTCTCCAGGACAAGCAGAAAGTCGGCTGAAAACTGCAGCATTAGGCAGCAATTCCGTTTTCGTAACGGATTCAAGCTTAATGGTTCCAGATACTGAGGGTTTCTATCTGGTATCTGTCAAAATGAGCGTAGGAGAACACTTAACGCTTCCATCAGAAGCTCTTCCTGCTACTGCTCTTGAAAGCATTAGCTATTCTACTTCTGACGAACAAGTAGTGAATTTTGAAAACGGGAACCTCATAGCGCGAGGAAATGGAACAGCAATGATTACTGCTACATGTAAAGGTTTTCCGGATCGAATATTTCAAGTGGTCGTTGATATTTCTCAAGCTGCAACGTTATCTCTGCCTCTTATGCTACAGGAAATAGATGATGAAACTTTCTATGGGGCCGCGTCAGTTTCCTGCATTGTTATACCTGATACGGTTTTGCAGATTGGAAACCAAGCGTTTGACAACTGCAGTGCGCTACGGTTAATCACAATACCACCATCGGTTGAACGCATAGGCGATAACACGTTCTCGGGGGCCGTGATTCTATGCCACATGGACAGTCCCGCATATGCCTATGCTGAGGAGCAAGGGCTTCAATACATTGCTTTGCAATAACTGCCATTTTACCACAATGAGGGAGGAATTCTGAATGAAGCACTTTAAGCGCATCTTGTCAATCACCTTGGCGATGATTCTCTTGTTCACTGGATTGGAGATCCCTCTTAGCACGCCTGCTGCGATGGCCGAGGGAGTTCCGAGCAGCGGTTCAAGTTCTGTTCCTAATACTTCAGATAATCTGTTGAGCGCTGGAGAATGGCAATACTGGGTCGAGAATGGAGTGGCCTATATAGCGGGGTATACTAATCATTCAGAATCATCACTGAAGATTCCGGGAAACTTGGGTGGCTATCCTGTTATTGGCATTGGACAAAGGGCGTTTTGTGACAATTCTGGTCTTAAGTCTATTCAGATTCACACTAATGTTACAAGTATTGCAGATGATGCGTTTATCGATCTGAAAGGTCTTACAATTAAGGCCTACCATGGTGCGTTTGCACTTGAATGGGCAAAAGAAAACAACGTAAATCATGCAAACCTCTCAACAGAAGCTAAATTTGCTTCAGGAGTTATTGATTTAAATGGTCTTTCCGTCAAAAATGCGTGGTCCAATTTGAATGATTCCAATGTAACATTTATCAAGAAAGAAGCTACTTTTTTAAGAGTCGGTCAAGTCTTATTTTTCCCTCGTTCTAATGCATATAAGACCGGGCTTGCAAAAACAGTAGCTTCTATGGAAGAACGTGGGAACACATGGCTAGTATCTTTTTCTCAGCCAGAATGGGGAGACGTCGTTGAAAGCCTGAGTGGAACTGACACATTATATTTAGACTGGGACAATGCCAGCTTGATGAACGGAGTCAACATCGATAATGTTGTTCCCAGTAGTTCGGTAAGCTCAGAGGCTAATCTGTCCATTGGTTTTACTAAAGATAATTGGAAGGTCGAAGGCCATCTAAAGGTTGAAGTTGGCAAAGTAACTGCTGACTATAAGGTTGGCTGGAAATGGTATTACTTAGTAAAACTACCTTATATTGAATATGCTAATGTTGACATGCCTTTGACATTTAAACCAAGCATTCAAGTGGGGTACAAGAATAAAGACAAAAATCAAGACTGGATCAAGTCAAAGGAACCAGCTCAGGTGAGAAATGCAAAAATGGCAGTTTTCACTATAGCTTCAATTCCAGCAATAAGCCTATATGGTGTCATTAACGGGTATTTTGAAGTTCAATTGGCTGTACAACCGTCAGGATTGTTTCAAATCGAATGGTCAATGAAAACAAATCTTAATGTTAAGCTCCAAAACGGGAAGACATCGCATTCATTTTCAAAACCAGTTTTTTCGGGGACGAAGGTTGAACTATCTGGTGAGTTTAAATTTGGACCTCAATTGCAATTCTATTTTGTACTCGGATGGGGTGGGTTTAGTATCCGCTTTGTCGAGGTAACTGGTGGACTCTATCTTAAGGTTAAAGGTAACATTGGATATCAAACAATTCAAAATGTCCATAGCACAAACAGTGGGGCAATCCACGGCACTGTAGATGTTTCAGCAGAAGCATCGATAGAAGGTAAAATTGGCATTATAAAAATACTGGGATTTTCACCCGATTGGAGTTTTTCACTCAAAGGAACGTTGGGCCCTTGGTACTTAATTAGTTTACATGATGACTATGTTGAGAAAAACTATTTTGTATTTGGAGCATGGAGTGATGTATCAAAGTCAGATTCATGTGTATTGAAGCAAAGGACTGTTATATTTAAGAAAGATAAGACGGAAGAGAAAGCAACATATGATGTTAATTCATTATTGCTGGAGCCTTCTGTTGAAAATGTACAGGGAAAAAAGTTTGTTGGATATTATGTAGATACGAAAAAATCCGGTCTCACGGGTAGCGACTTCAAGTGGAATTTTGACAAAGATCTCATGCCATATATCAAGAATAATGGCACACTTTACATGTATGCAAATTATGAGGATATCCCTGTTTCAGCTGCTCCGACAACGCCAGGTCCTGGTCCGACAACTCCCGCCCCAACCACAACAACTCCTGCTCCGACCACGGCAACTCCCACACCTACTCCTACACCAGCACCTGTATTAGTTTCAAGTATAACACTGGATAAAACGGCGATGTCAGTATGGACTGATGATCAGACAAATCTGTTTGTGTTAACAGCAATCGTTTTACCAGACAATGCTTCGGATAAAGCCTTGACATGGGAGAGTAGCAACGGCAATGTAATAGTAGTTGATGAATTGGGACAATTTAGTGCTATTAATGCAGGAGAAGCAATAATAACCTGTCGTTCTGTCGCTAACCCAAACGTAACAGCAACATGTAATGTTACAGTGAAACAGCACGTTCAGCAAGTTTATATTGATGGTGAAACAGACTCTTTGTTGCCCGGTGAAACGGCACAATTACGTGCGGACTGTTATCCAACAAATGCAAATAATAAAACTGTTTCATGGACATCTTCTGCTCCAAGCATTGCCAACGTGAATGAGAACGGACTAGTTACAGCAGTAGGATATGGCGATGCTGTTATTACAGCGACTGCAAAGGACGGTTCTAACGTTTCGGCAACCTTTACAGTTCATGTCGAACATGAATTGGCTCTTGAAACTTCTGTTATAAATGATACTGCTATTCTTCAAAGCAACAAAGATCTGCTTATCGCATATGTTTCTCCAACAACCGGGTCAATGCGGAGAATGGCACAGGGAGGCCACGAACTGCAATGGTCAATGGTCAGGAAAAGTGGAAATGCTTCTGCCGAGATAGAGGAGATAGAAACAACCTATACTGAGAATGGAACAACCTATGATTCCTCATTTGTTTCCCTAATTGGAACAGATTTCCCTTCCGCTGGGTCTTCAGTATTTACAATTACTTGTAATGCAGGCCCATATACTGCTTCAGTAGATATAACGTTGAACGTGGATGGTACTACTTATGCGGAGAGGGTCAAGCTGAATCCTTCTACTTTCTATTTGGATATTAACCAAGCAGCAACTATTCCAAGCCAACCTCTCAGCGCAGATGGAAATCCTGTTCCGCAGGGAATGCAGATGAATCTTGTTGGGGGCATCTACTATAACGAACATGCTACGGAAAACACGATTGCCAATGGTACAACTATTTCTTTTGATGAATCCGGTGTTTATACAGCGACTGTTCAGTACCGCAAAGCTAATATCTCATATGAAGTTCCGGTTACGTTCTATGTTCAGGACGCAGATGGAATCATACATATCCGCGTTGATAACATTGAATTGGATCAAGCATTCGTCCAGCTTGTGCAAGGACAAACGTATCAATTAACTGCTACTGTAACGCCAAATGATGCATACAACAAGAGCGTATCATGGTCTTCATCCAATTCCACCATTGCATCTGTATCTTCAAACGGCCTTATAACTGCAAAAAAGGCTGGTACTGTCGCTATCATATGTGAAGCAAATGATGGCAGTGGCGTATTTGCCATGTGCGCTGTTTCAGTTGAAGCTTACCTTCAGCTTGATGAGGATGTAGTTGAATATACTGTCTATAAGAATGCTAATGATCACGCTGATCTTGGTATTATCAATTTGACGTATGATTCGCAGCAACGTCTTGCGGAAGATGGACTAAATGTAACATGGCAGCTGACACGCACTTCTGGGAATTCAACTGATATTGCTCTTGAGGAATTCAGAAACGCAGCAGAGAATGGGGTGTCCATTTCCGGAAATACCATCAAACTCGTCAGAATCCGCTCGACTGGAGATGATGAATACACACTAACATGCGGCGCTGGTGATTACTTAGACAGCTGTATTGTGCGTATTCATGTATTGGACGAAGCATTGCCTGATTCTGTAAGCTTGTCTAAGTCTACATATGATGGTGTAGTCAATGAAATAATTAGTGTCGATCTGCAATCAATATGTAATCCATCCGGTACGCATCTTCCTGAAAGTACAGTGGTAACCATAGAAGGAAACCGTGTCTTCTTAGATGGTCTCTCAACTCTATATAGCTTTGCGGAACAAGGAGAATTGATCTTTGCAAAGGCAGGAACCTATCAGGCAGATGTAGTCTTTGCTGGAGATAATTATTCTTATACCTGTCCTATCACAATTACAGTACACGACGAGGATGGAATCGTTCCGCAAATCATTTCAGATATTGTTGTTTCTCCTAATCGTTTGACAATGCTTGTTGGCGAAAGCACTAACTTATCCGCAACTGTTTTACCCGATAATGCAACCTATTCCAATTTGATATGGTCAAGCTTCGACACGTCTGTGGTTAGTGTCTCATCAAACGGAAGGGTGACTGCTATCGGTTCTGGGATCACAACCGTTTTGGTGACAGCCCCTGAGACGGATATCGTTGGCGGATGCCTTGTTAGTGTAGAAAGTGGCTTAACCCTGGAAACGGACGAATTGGAGAGAACCGTTTTCGTCGATGGAACCACAAGAATGACGCTTGATACGATTATGCTAACCGAAGCTTCCAGCACTCGTCAAGCAAGCGCGCCAGAATGGAGCCTTACCAGAGACAGTGGCAACAATCTGACACTTCGCGCCGAACCATATGAAACAACAAATTCCTCCGGTCAGACCTTGTATGGATGTAATATTATCCTTTACAGTGTATCCAGAACCGGCGATACTGTGTATGAATTGACATGCTCGAGTGGGTCTGAAACAGCTACCGTAATGATCACAGTGCATGCAGTTAATAGAGATTCTGTGTTGCCTGCTGGGATTGAGTTGCTGGAAAGTACATTTACTGCAGACATTAACGAGCTGATCGTCATTAACCCGACATATGTTTGCTATCCTGAAAACACCGGTGTTCCAAATGGCATGAAAATATCTATGGAGGGCGATCGCCAGTTTACATCTGCTTTGAATGTCCAGGACTTCTTTATCAGCCAGAGTATGAGTACACTGTCTTTCAACAAAGCGGGCACGTACCACGCAACATACGTAATGGAATATGCGAATACCAAATACGTGATTCCTTTGTTGTTCCGAATAAAGAACAGTGAAGGGTTCATTCCGGTTCAAGCCAGTGAAGTCAAGCTAAACTATAATAATCTGAATATGGTTGCAAATGAAATTGTGCAACTTGAGGCTGTGTACTCGCCTGCTGATACAACAAATCAAGCCGTCACTTGGCATAGCTCTGATACCTCCGTTGTAACCGTAACTGCCTCAGGGCAGGTAACAGCTATTGCTAATGGCATGGCGACTATTACATGTACACCTGCTGATAATGAGGTTTCTCCTGTTACTTGCGCTGTTACAGTGGAAGACTACCTTACTGTAATTCCTGGCAATACATCAATGGTTTTGTATGTACAGGGAGAACCGGTGAACGCTCTTGCTGAAGCGATGCTGAGCGTTGGGACAATTGAGCGTCTTGCCAATGCAGGCATTACACCGGAATGGAATGTTGATTTCACTTCTGTCTCTCATGCGCAACTTAAATCGCAGATTGCTGCTGATAAGACATCAGTTTATGTGTCTTCGACAGCACTATTATCGGCGGGCACAGACACATATACGATATCTTGTACAGCCGGTGCTCACTCTTGGCAGCAAGATTATTCGCTTGTAGTAAGAAATTTAAGCGGAACAGCTCCAACCGCAATCTCGATGAATAATTCAACGGTGAGCGCAGCGGTCAATCAACTAATTACGATTGATTTTACTCCTGTCCTGACTCCGTCAAACGCACAGATCCCGAGTAATATGCGTTCTACGTATGTGGGACTTGGTGATTTCTACGATGCGCGGGACTACGACTCGTATGTAGCTGAAGGAGATACCGTAACTGTCAAATTCACAAAAGCAGGGCAGTATATCTTGACGCGTAGATATCGCCTTGGGAATATGGAGTTTGTTGTTCCTTGCGTAATTCAAGTGGGTGGTGCAACAAATGGCTTTAATCTGCTTTCAGCAACTGAAAAAGAGTATACTGTCTACGACGGCGGACAATCTGGCAGTGTGTCCACAGTTTCCTTGAGCGACCATATGGTTGAGACGCTGTGGGGGAATAGCGTTACTTGGAACATCGAACGAATTAGCGGTAACAGCATGAATGTGGCACTAAAACGCTCTGGTTCTTCTGTAGAGGTTTTTGTGGTTGATGCGGAAAAGGAAGGTGCAGACGTATGGCGTGTTACTGCTAACTTTGGCGGCCTTTCAGATAGCGTTGATATAACGCTGACGTCAGCTCAGCCTCGTGGGCCTTTGCCTGAATCGTTGGCATTCGCGGATGATACTGTTACCGGCATGATCGGTACTTGGATTAATATACCGCTTAGTGCTGCATGTCTACCTGCGGGCTCAATGCTGCCAGATCAGGGTGATGAGTTCTGGTCAGTGGAGATGGACGCGCATGGTATTGATAGAAGTGTAATTAGAATCGAAAACGGCATGGCCCGATTCAGCTTTGTTGAGAGTGGATACTATACCGCAACATTCAAATATCAATCCGGGAATGTTTCTTATTCGATTCCCGTTTACTTCGAGATCCGTGACGAAGAAGATGTCGTAAGTAAGCCTGCGTTGCAGCTTTTCCTTGTCAACGCCTCTCCAATCGTTTATCCGGAAGGCGAAATCAATATTGCAATTGCACAAGCTGTCGTTGCAGAAACAATGAGCACAAGCAATATTGGTGCGTCTCTGGCATACATGAACAATCACGACGGGACATGGAGTGTCAAAATCAATACTGGAACAGCAGCTTCTCTGAAGCTTGTCAGATCCAGCGCAAACACATATGATCTGATTCTGACGAACATCAAATCTAGTGGGAATATCACCTACACTGTCTCCTGTAAGGTCGATGGTGTAACTTACTCGAAGGCTGGAAGTCTTCATGTTGCTGATAGTACAGAAGAACGGCCAGATCCCACTTTGCTTCATACCAGCTATCAGGTCATCCAGGGAGAACAAGTCATTATTGATCGAAACCTGTACTCAAAGAGAGACGGTTCTGTCTTGCAGTCGTCCAGTACTTGGAACCCATCCTCTTTCTTGGCTGCTGCTGGATATGAAATCAAAGAAGAAGAGGACAACTGGGTAGTGACCTTCTACAAAACTGGAACTTACTCAACAACAGTTGAGGGATATTCAAGCAACTTAAGAATCCGAGTTCCCTTAACTATACAGGTTATCCCTGCCGGAGGAACGATAACTTTGACTGTTTTGAAACTGCCAGCAGCTCTTACCGAGATTGATGATGAAGCTTTTAGAGGAATTATTGCCAATGTCGTTGATCTGCGTGGGACAAAGGTTACAACAATTGGCTCTGCTGCATTTATGGATTGCGTAGATCTGGTGGATGTTTATTTGCCAGCAAGTGTGAATAGCATTGCAGAAAACGCATTTTATGGCTGTCTAAATGTTACATTCCATTGTCCAAGTGGATCTTATGCAGAGTCCTTTGCAAATGCGCACGGAATTAACGTGATTCACTGACTTGGTATGCATAGGAGGATAAGATCATGAAAAGGCTTCTCAGTTGTCAACAATTAACAAGAAGGGCGGGAAAAATAATGAAGCGATGGTTGTGCGGTATAATTGCAATCTCCATTCTGTTCTCGTTGGTTTCAATCCCTGCTATAGCGGAAGAAACAGCATTCTACCTTCCAGCTAACCTAACAGAAATTGAAGAACAAGCATTTGAGGGAAACACTTCAATCACATCAATCGTAATCCCCAAGTCTGTACAACAAATAGGTCCACGGGCATTTGCAGGCTGTACAGGCTTGACAGACGTATATGTTGGGAATAATCCCTCTATGATTATTGCAACAGATGCATTTGCTGGATGTAGTGGTGTGTTATTCCATGTATATCCCGACTCAAATGCAGAATTGTACGCATGGTCACATGGCTTCAGAAGAGAATTGCTTGAATCGGGGAGCCCTGCGTGGGAACGCGCAATATCCATGATCGGAAACGCAGGATTTACAACAAGCTACTTTAACAGTGAGCAGTTTTCAACAAAGCGCCTTATTGTTAAGCGAAATGTCGATTATTTGCCAGATATTTCCGCATATAATCCAACAAGAATTATCGCAAAAGGTTATTACAATATCTTCGTTATTCAATTCGATGATGTGGATAATACGGAGGCTTGTTGCTCTGCGCTTCTCTCTGATAGCCACACCGTATATGCCGAGGAAGATCGTTGGCATGAAGCTGATACTGTTACAGGGGCAGGCGTTGTAGACTCCGGTGTTTGGGGCACTGATGACCCTATTGGTTTTGATACTTATGCACCTTTTGTTAAATCAAATAGTTCAGGGACAGTTAAGATTGCAATTGTTGATTCCGGTGTGAAGCAGTTGTCGCATTATAGCTCTATGCTCACAGACGGAAGGAATATGCTTGAAGATATTGATGGGCAAAGCTGGAATAGCGATGCTATTAACCATGGTAGCGTAATTGCGTCAATCATAAAAGATTGTGTTGGAAACAATAGTGTACGCATCATTCCAATTCGCGTAATAGGCTCATCAAATCAGTACGATGATGAACTGATTGCAGAAGGTATCGACTATGCAGTGGCTAAGGGAGCGAGTATTATCAATTTGAGTATGAGTTTTCCTCAGAGTTCTGTTGTTAAAGATGCCATCAATCATGCCACAAGCAGTGGAGTAACTATCATTGTTGCAGCTGGTAATGATGCCCGCAATGTTTCTGGTGTATTCCCAGCAAATATGAGCAATGTTGTTACTGTATCTGGAATCAGCCCAGGGTACAAACTTTCAACATGGTCGAATTTTGGGTCGATCAATTATTGCGCACCTGATAACTATATAAACACAACTGCATACTCTAATAGTTTAAAGCGCTATACATCTTTTGCAGCTCCTATGATTAGCGCTGCGTATGCTTTGGTTCAGTTAGACAAGAGTCATACGCTTTCAGATATGAGAAATTCATGTATACTTAAAGACGATCCGAGCAGCTTTGGTAATGGTTTGCCTCAGCTTCAGCTGCTAGCGCAAATTGACCCAATTAGTATATCGATCGATACTTCTATTCCGACCAAGATGAAGATTGGTGATACATTGAATCTGTCTTGGACGATTCTTCCAGAGAACACAACTAATAAGACTGTAACACCTTCTTCAAGCAACACAAGTATTCTTGCGATTACCAGCGACGGAAATGGCGGACTTGTGCTAAATGCAGTAGGTAAGGGCTCAGCCAACTTTACACTTGCTGTTGGTGACACCGCTATTTCCGCGACATCCAGTAATGTTGTTGTCGAACAACCCGTTACAGGTATCACAATAACGGGAGCGCCTGATAAACTGATTATTGGAGACACGATACGGCTCAACGCCAGCGTAAGTCCCACAAGTCCTACTCCAAGTAATTCTGCAATTACCTGGCATAGTGCAAACAATTATGCGGAGGTTGATCCTTCTACTGGAGTAGTAACCGGAAGAGCAGAAGGCACCGCTGTGATATATGCAACAGCCAATGACGGTTATGGGGCAGAATCCAACAGACTTTCATTCCCAGTAGTTGAACAACCGGATGCTGAATCTGTTACACTATATCATAACGGTAGTATTGCAAACGGAGAAACCTATGTACTTGCACCTAATGACACGGCAACCATTACGTACGCTGTCTCACCCAGTGAAGCTGAACAGCAAGTCGACTTTGAGGTTTTGAGTGGCGATGCTGTGACTGTTACAGGAAATGTTGTTAGAGCAGTGAAGGCAGGCACATCCATTGTAATGGGCATGGCTTCGACAGGTCGTAACGTTAAGGCTACAGTAACCTTTGTAGTTGAAGTGCCCGAAACCGGAGTCACTGTTACTGCTGACAGCGCCACATTGAATCCTGGGGATACTACCACGTGTCATGCGACAGTCTCTCCGGCTAATGCAACGCATCAAGAAGTAACATGGAGTAGTAATAACCCCAGTGTTGCGATGGTTGACTCTTCAACTGGCGTTGTGACTGCAAAAACTTCAGGACAGGCCGGTATTATTGCCACGACCCACAATGGGAAGACGAATAGCATTACGATTACAGTTCGCCAACCGTATACTTTGACTTTCAATACTAATGGCGGTAGCGCTAATAGCAGTAAAACGGTTTATGGAGGTCAAGCAGTAGGGACATTACCTTCTGATCCTACACGAAGCGGGTGTACTTTCAAAGGCTGGTATACTGCCGCGAATGGTGGAACACAGATAACAGCTTCAACAAACTATAGTTGGACTAGCTCAATCACTGTGTATGCTCATTGGGAAAGCGGATGGGTTCTTGAATCAGCGGTACCTTCTGGCGCAAAGGTCATCGCTACTAGTTGGAGTTATCGGGACAGTCAAGAATCGCCTAATTCCACAATGGATGGGTATACATCCAACGGAAACTATTGGAAACAAACAGGGACAGAGACAGCAGAATATGCAGATTTCCCAAGTGGTGAATACAATACTGCAGGTTATAAGAGCTATGCAACGACTGATAAATACTATACAGCTATGATGCATGCTCCTTATACAGCATCTGAAACCGAAACTACTAAGACAGAAGTAAGCAATGCACACGCTGGATGGATATATTGGCATTGGGCTTATAATGCAAAAATACAGCGCTAGTGCCTGTCGGATAATTGCATATAAGCCCGGAACATATTCAGATGGATCTGTTTATGGTTATTGGTATTCTATTAAATCAACAGTATCATGCCCTGTAACCACGAAAAAATGGAATGGTTCTGTTTATAATACCATTGGACAGTATCCACAGAATGGACGTACAACTTACGACTGCACACAGCTAATCAATGATACAAATTACGTTCCTGCAAGCCATAAAACTGCAGACGGCACTATCGGGTTATGTACTTGGAGATTCTACCGTCTCGAATACTTTACATCGACAAAAACAATCTATCAAAAGTATTATAAATTCTACAAAGATGTAAGTTATTCGGCTACCGACCCGGGGAATGGCTCTAACATAAGCAATAAAATAAAGTATGTGAAATGGTCAAATAACCAGTAATAGTGCCCTCGCTGCTGCCAGTCGTCAAAGAGAGATTGATTGCTCTCTTTTCGGCTGGTAGCGGGATAAAGTGTTACCATTGCCCATTGAGTGTTACCATCGCAATTGAAAATGTTACCATGCTCCAAAAAGTAACACATGGTAACATTGTATCAAAAATAGCGGTTCTTTCCAACAGACCCTATAGGACTCAAACCCTTCCAGAAACCGCGTTACGAAAGAATAGGCAGGTGATTAGAATGCGTTGACTGGTGTTGACTGGTGAAGGTTTCGCAGAGAAAATGTTTCTTGATTGATGATTAAAAATGTAGTAAAATGAATCCAGGGGAATAATCCCCGCAGTCCACAGCAAAACAGCCTCTTTATCACACTGATAAAGAAATGATAAACTGAGGCTGTAGAGCATGGAGAATACAAATAATCTGTAGAATCAGAATCACGAGAACGAACAGGAGAAACAGAAATTAAGCCAAAAGCGTTAGGTTACATAGAGTGGGAATAAAGGCTGAAATCCTGAAACCCGCATAAAATAAGGGTTTCCGGGCGGTCAAGGTCCCGCGTGGCAACAATTTGGCAACAAAAATCCATCATTCTGAAAATGAGGGCTAACTGATTTTGTGTAGATCAGTTAGCCATATTTCTATACATTTTCAGAAGGATGGAGGTGTCATTTGATAAGGTACAATAAATTGCGCAAATTCCAAAAATAAGAAGACACAGTCAGCAGACTCTGGTAGAATGAAGTTGCTACACAAAACATTCGAAAGGAGCGCTGACTATGTC
>Ga0247610_10003516_pt1 | contig 17153 bp, 14 predicted proteins | sample 174DNAGHGhighgp2_FD_193483 | JGI IMG/M metagenome (GOLD analysis project Ga0247610, IMG submission 193483) | Sheep rumen microbial communities from Palmerston North, Manawatu-Wanganui, New Zealand - 1742 DNA GHGhigh gp2 | ecosystem: Host-associated > Mammals > Digestive system > Stomach > Rumen... | reverse complement strand
CTCGGGTTATCCGGCAGATGGTCACACAAAATCGTATACAGCCCCAGACGTCTGGCAGTCTCAATGGCAATCACCTGCTGCGCCGACCCGCCGAGCAAAAGCATTTTCTTCATGCCGTTCTCTTTCTCCCTTTCAGATAACTTTTGGCAAGCCCCAGGATATAGTCGAAGCTGTCAATATGGAACAATTTTGATCCGGCTATATAAATGACTGCACCCAGCGGGATCTGAATCAGCAGGGTCAGGATATCGTTGAGCCCCAGAAATTCAACGCTATATACGATTACACCCATCACGCAGGACAGTATGATCTGCGGAAGCATATCCATCAGCTGGTCGCGGTAATGGTAATCCAGCAGTTTCCTGTTAGGCCAGGAGTTGATAACCTGACCCAGGATAGAAGTAAAGATCAAACTCAGGGCTATCGCCTTCAGGCTGATGAAAACGGTTACGGCAATCACTGTCAGGCCGATTATTTTTTTAATAATCTCCAGCTTCAGGAATATATCGCTGCGGCCCATCGCCTTGATCGCATTCAGGTTTGCCGTGTGGATGGGGTAGAATGAGTAGGTAAAGCAGAAGACGCGCAGGAAGAACACGCTGGGCAGCCATTTTTCCGTCAGGATCAGTCTCACAAGCGGTTCGGCGCAGACGGCCAGGCCCATCATCAGCGGCATCATCAGATAGGTGCTGGTTTTGATCGCCCTTCTCGTCATGGTTCTGACACGGCTGCGGTCATCCTGCTCCGAAGACATGGCCGGCAGCAGGACGCTGTCGATGGAGGTGTTGATATTGGTGACGATCATATGGGGCATTTGCTTGCCCCGGTTATAGACGGCCAGGTCGCTCGCAGAAAATGCCTTTCCGATAATCAGCTGCCGAAGATCATTATAGATCGTGTTGATCAGGCTTGAGGCGAGCAGCTTCCATCCGAAGGAGAGCAAGCCCTTCAGACGCTCCCACGAAAACTGTCTGGTCGGACGCCACTTGACCGTGATCCAAAGCATCAGCGTGTCAACGGCGGTGTTCAGCAGATGTTGTGCGACCAGCGCCCAGATGCCGTATCCCTTCCACGCCATCCAGATACCCACGACCGCAGCGGCCACGGTACCTGTCAGGGTCGCCCGGAAGAACTTCCGGAACATCATGTGCCGGGAGACATAGGCCTGCTGAACACCCTTAACGCCGGACATGATGAGCACCAGGCTGAGCACGCGAATCACCGATGTCAGCTCCGGCATCCGATAAAAGCGCGATATAAAGGGCGCTGCAAAGAACATCAGCACATACAGCAGGCAGCAGATACCCATATTGAAATAGAACACGCTTGAAAAATCGACCTGATCCGCGTTCTTTTTCTGGATCAGGGCATTGGCCAGTCCGCTGTCCACAAACACCTGCAGGATCCGGATGATGACCGTAACGAGCGCAATGGCTCCGAAATGCTCGACATCCAGAAGCCTTGCGAGGACGATCTCTACCAGCGCCTGAACGCCCTGCGCACCGCAGCGCTCCAAAAAGCGCCACATCATATTGTTGACGACTGTTTTTGATTTTGACATTTGCTAAATTATACTCCCAAAATGTAGGGTATCGTTCTGCTTGTATTATAATAGCCATACATCAGGAACCAATACACTACCGCAATAAGAGAAATAGCTCCCTGTACTATTGCAGCATTACTTCGCAGTTTTAGACTGCGAGTCAACAGTCCCAACGATGTCAGGTTGAGAAACGCCACATAAATCGGGATACGTCTGCCGTAAGATATCGTCGAAGCAGTCTGATACAGGACAAAAAATGTAAATGCACATGCAAAAAAGAAGTCACTTGTAGGCTTGTAGTTCCGAAACGAACGCAGAAAGAAGAGAATCGCTGCGACTTCAATCAGGCTAAGCAGGCGTGGTACAAGATAGGTATTGGAGCCTTCTGATTCCAAGTATGATTCATATTTATTATTGGCAAAGCCTGCATTTATAACAGTCCGGGCAATCGGTCGGAGCAGAATGGCAGCCACGACGATCAGCAAATATAGCATAAATCGTTTATCGACCGATAAGGCCTTCACTCTCTTTCCCGGATAGATCAGCAAATACAAAAATAGCGGTATGATACCCAGAACGGCAGAGTTGTGCAAGGTTATTGCCACGAAAACCGCAGCCAGGTAGCGCAGAAATCTTCGCTCCAAAAGATCGGCGGAAAATGCAAACAGGACCGCCATCGCCATATATTGCCGAAATACATTGAGAGAGTGATTATAATAAAACATACAAAAGAGAAACATAAAGAAAGCCGGGCTGCAGTACTCTTTCAAGCGATATATTCCTATATATACTCCGACAATAATAATCAAATGGGTAATGGTCAGGAAAATATGAAAATTGCCCGTCAGCTTTTGTGACACAACCAGTATAAAAGCATAGAGATATTCTCCGCTCCGATAATGTATGTAGTAACTTTTCATGAAGGACCAGATTGATCTGTGGAGAGAAGCTTCTCTCCACAGATTGGAGTAATAGTGTTCTGTATCTGTTCCGACAGAAATATCCCTCAATCCCGCAAATAAAACCAAAATTGCGATACTCATAAAAGAGAATACTATGAACTTTATTTTCGTTTTTGATTCTTGTGCCAAATATGCGAACAAGACAGCCGCCGCAAAGCAAATCAAATATGGTATCACGTGTTTTCAATCCTCTAAAATCATAATCGGGTTTCGGTGAAAGCTTTTGCTGTGTTTTGACTCTGTTCTTCCCCGCAATAACGAGAAAATCTCAGTCACCTTTACGACACAGCAGTCTCAAAAGTTGCCGCTTATCGTTTTACACAATGCTATAAACATGTTCAATCCCTTTGCTCCGATCAGGTGCCCAACGATTTGGTGCAGTTTATTTCCCCTGATGCGAGTCGTTTTAATCTTCATCAGCTGCATCTCATCATAATACTCAACACGGCAAGGTATATCTGCTATTTTCAGCTGCCGGTCAAATTCAGTCTTCATTCGCTCGTAATAATCATCATAGCCATTGTACACATACTCGATTTTATCCGCGTTTTTGAGTGCCCTTTCCATGCATTCGCAGATCGTTGTATCGGGCATTACATCATACATCGTTCTTCCATTTAAATCGTCCAGACCAACTATCCCGCAGGGCTCACCCGTAATCGGATGAACACGAACAGTTGGGCGATGGAAACGATAACTGCTTGTTGACGAGCCAGCCGTTGAAACGAAAAGATCAATATTTCTGATCAGCGACAAAGGAATAGGGTAGAGATACCCTGTAACAACTACATGAACATTGGTACATTTCTTCAGTTCGCTCAGGCTCTTCCGATATATTGCCTTCTCTACGGCGCCGCCGATCAATACAACATTATATGTCCCTTCCGGATGCATATTGGCATATTCTTTGAATGCGTTCAGAATAGCGGGAACGCAACGCTTGTCAAGTCTTCCAATACTTCCGAAAGTGTAGCTTGCATCTTCTGGCAAACGAGGGGATATCAGGTCCTCACAATCTTCTATACAATTCTGGGAAAACGCTAAGAATCTTGTATCATCCCTCCGCTCGATCTGCTCATCCGCGAGAATCTTGCCGATGGAGGCAATTGAAATACCTGCAAGTTCATGTCGATCATATTTGAATCTGAGGAATTTTCTGGTCTCCTCGTCATAATGATGTGTCTCCTGCAGGAGAAAGACCAGATGCTTTGCTCCAACACGTTTTGCAATAAGCTCTCCCCATGCGGCTCTATTGGCTGCATCTGTTTCTATGATGCATTTATCCCCGTTTGTCTCGCTAAGTTTTTTGGCAATGCTTTCTACTGTTTTTTGAATCTCTCTCTCTGTATAGCAATCCGGGGCATACGTCAAAGCAGGATATACATAATGGGAATAATTGGGATCCTCTTCAAACGGCGCTGTCTCTCTCTTCCCCGTCAGGAAGACAACGCGCCAGCCTGTAGACAGCAAATACCTCATTTTGTTATATGAGTATATTTTTTCTCCGCTGATTGTGCCGAGATGACGTGCAATTATAACATAGGTGTTCATTAATATGCTTCTTTCTAAAGCACTCCGTTCTTGTCACGAGCTCCCAGATCATGCCGCCTCCGGCTGCTGCAATCTTTTGAGCTCCATGGCTGCTCCTCAGTGCTCTTTCTTTTTCATCTTTTTTCTATAGCTGAAAATCTGCTGGAGCAGATGGGCGTAAAACGGTTTTTTGTCATCCCTGCTATAGAGAATCTCCTGCGTATTTTTCCAGCTGAACCAGGACGGCTTTGTACGGAAGCGGTTCGGAGATTTCAGGAACCAGGCGATATCCGTGTCAAGGTGCCGGATGTACATGCCGAACCTGTTATTCTCCGGATACTGGATAACATCCTGATCATAAGCCATCTCCAGCATCTGTCTCGAGACATTGCAGCCGCACATATAGGCCATCTTCACGCTGGCCGGGATGCGCCCGTTGATCTCCAGCAGCCGCGGCTCGCCGGTCTCTTTATCGACCATAAAGGCCACGTTGGCAAAGCCCTTCCATTTCAGCGCCTTCAGCAGCTCGCCGGCATATTTGAGCGCCTCGTGCGCATCGACCGTAACGATCAGCACGCCGGCGCCGGCGTCGATCGGGAACCAGCGCAGGACGTCCACCGCATAAGACGTGCAGATGTTGCCCTTCTGGTCCATAAAGAGGTTTGTCCCGATACGCTTTTCAAAATTGACAAACTCCTGGATCACATAGTCGTCCGGGTCCAGGCCCTTCTCCTTCATGTAGGGCCAGAAATCCTCCCGCTTTTCAAACTTGTGAAAGCCGATGGAGCCAAGCCCCTGGCGGGGCTTAATGATAATGGGGAATTTGCACTTGGAAAGAAAGTCATGGATATTCTGCTTGCTGTGCCGGGTATAAGGGCACGGAATACCGTTCTCTATTGCGGTATCAAAGGTGATCTGCTTGTTGAAGGCTTTGATATAGGTTTCCCGAGGCGCACAGGCAAGCTTCACATACTTGCTCAGTTCCTCCTCATGCTCTGTTGCGAAGTTGGTGCCCAGCTCGCCGATCGGCATCAGGACATCATACTCCCCGGTGCTGAGTATCTTGATCAATTCCTGCAGTGTTCTCTCATCATGTGCAGTTATATATTTGCCGATCAGTTTTCTGTCCGGCAGATTAGAAACATATCCTGTGGCGTACTTGTTGTCGCACAGGACTGTTACATGACACCCTAATTCCTTTAAGCCCCGCACCATTGCAAGGGATTGTTTTCCGCCCGCTTCTGTGACAAGGACACGTATTTTTGAAAAGTCAAGCATAACTTTGCTCCGTCTTACTGGCCATTCATGGTTTTCTTCATTGCCATTCTTTCGTATTTCGTATAGGGGAATGATTTCTTTTTCAAAACAACGATGTCAAACATCAATTGTATCGTTCTTAAGATGCAGTAAATATCCAATTTTACATTCTTTTTCTCGACATACATGCGGGCCAGTTCCGTCCTGACAGGCAGTATTTTGCTGGCATACTCCGCCTCGTCTTTTACAAACAGTTCTCCATGTGCATAATCAAACAAGCTGTCAAGGCATGCCAATCCCGGCTTAACGCTTGGAATGCTGGTGTACTCCCCCACGAAGAATTTGGCCGCCCCTTTCTCCGACATGGGGCGAGGTCCAACCACGGACATCTGTGAAGCCACAACATTCAAAAGCTGCGGCAATTCATCCAGTTTGCTTTTTCGAAGAAATCCTCCGAATTTGAATATGCGGTCTTCATCCGCAATAAACCCTTTCTCCCCGTTTCCGACGCCGCGCGTTGGATCAAATACGTGCATCGACCGAAACTTGAACAAAGCAAACGGCTTCATGTCCTTGCCAACTCTTATTGCTTTATAGAAGACCGGCCCATTGCTGGAAATCTTGATTCCAATTGCAACCGCAATCCAAACCGGAAATGTGACGAAAATTGCCAGGAGAGAGCTTGTTAAATCAAACAGCCTCTTCAACACCCTGTATAATAATACTCTCATACGTACAATTCACTTCGTTTCCCGCACCAGCACAAACGCCTCTGCCGCTTTTACATTCACCGTTGCCCCTCTGAATTTTGCAAGCGCTTCCACCGTTTCCAAAGATCTCAGATCGGGGAAAGGGTGAATTTGTGTGGTAAAGAAACTCAGCGCCTCTTTCTTCTTCTCCAGATAGTCCGATATATCTTCAAACACATTCGGAATAAACGCAAAGTTTTCAGTCGGAAGGTTTATCCCGGTTTCCGACAAAGTTTCATAGGCATATATTCTCTTCACCGGGTGATCATATTTTTCTCTCAGCGCAACCATCGCTGCTTCGGTAACTGCCTGGTGGTCCTTTTGCATATCTCCCCAGAACGGGATGTAAACCTCATCCGGCTTCTGAGAAAGAATGAGATTCAAAAAGTGCTGGTTAAAATCAGCTCTCGGAACCGTCTCAAGTTCACTGGAATGGTAAGGAAAGCCAACATATTCATCTATGCCGCAAAACCGATGTGCCGCCTGCATCTCACGCTGGAGCTTCTCAATATAATCCGGGAGGATCTCCCCTTCTCTGGCTGCGACAATACAGACCGTTACAAAGTCTCCCGCAGCCTTTCTTTTCAGAATCGTTCCGCCGACGCCTATAATCTCATCGTCTCTGTGCGGCGCGATTACCAGAACTCTCATAGCTTTCTCCGCCTCTCCAAAGCGCACCACTAAACTGTTTGTGCCGCCGAATCAAAAATGCTTTCGCTCTCCAGGATAATCGGTTCCACATCGACATCGCGAAGGAAGATATATGGCTTCTCATAGTGATGGAACGGGTCTCTCACAATGTTCCGACTGTCTCCGTCCTCATGAATTCTGATCGTATCTTCAATGAGGTCAAACCCCACATGCGCCATGACACCGGTATATGCCATGTGGCGAATATTGACCTCGGTTACTTTCAGATCGCCATTCTTATCCTCTTTAAGATCAAACGATAAAATACCATGTGCCGGCACCTGGAGCTTCTTCTCTAAATACTTGATGCACCGGTCGCAAAACTCGTTAATTCGATCCTCATTCAGGAAACGCCCGAAGTGCGTGTTGCCCGTCACATGAGACGGCGCTGTATTAGCCATTACATATTCCACACACTCAAGCGCCGCGCCTTTCACGTATTCGCCATTATAATAAAGCATCTGGTTGGCAAGATGGCGGCCCGTTAGAAACTCAGAAACCGTGAACTCGGGGATACGCGAGTTAATAAAAAGCCAGCTCTTGTAGCTGCTTATGTCATCAAGGCGGAGACTCCCAAGACCGCCGGTTCCCTCTGTTGCTCTGATCCAGCACGGGAATCCGATTTTCTTTTCCACGTCTTCATAGCGGGGATTCTCCTGGGTAACCTTTATTGTTTTCGGGATGAATTCCGTCCCCTCCAAAAGCTCGGCCATGATTGACTTGTCCCGCAGGGATTCCGACAAAATCCTGCATCCCATAAACACAGGGCAGGGCAAGCGGCCATGATCCTCAAAGTACCGGCCCCACTCAACGATCTCGGACTCCGGCTGAACAAATGCATAATCCACATTGTTTTCTGTAATGATTCTCTCAATGGCCGGGAAATAATCCGGATGATTGCAGCGCGGGACGACATAGTACCTGTCTATCAGTTTTCTGTCATCCTCTGTTTTCATAAAAAAGCCCATCGCTTTTTTCTCGGTATCACAGCCGACCAGGGTATAGTCAGGATGCTTCTCTCTGATGATCGTTGCAATTGATCGGGGGGTAAGCCCTCCTATGCCGGTAATAAGAATGGTTTTCATTTTGAACCTCTTTTTCTACTCCGCAGTTTACTCTGTACCTCACAGCATGCTTATATCGATGCAAGCAGAACGCGAATCTGATATTCCATGTCCTCTTCATTATAACGCTGATCGCAGATGAGTGACAGCTCTCTGTCATACAGATTGGAATTGCACCCTTCTGGCCTGGGCCAGTGCACCGGGCAATAGATTTGATTTGAAATGAGCTTCTGTCTGACTTCGTCCCTGTTCGGAAGAAGGACTGGAACAAACAACGGGCAATCCATTTCCTCCTCTTGAAACACGAAACGCACTTTGTCCTTTAATCCCCGATACAAGGCTTCTGCGTTCTGCCTTCTTTTCCGTCTCTGTGCCTGAACGTCTACATGGTCAAGAAACGCCCGGGAAGCGGGATCTATGGACAGGCCAGAATAATGTTCACCCAGCCAGTGATTGCTCTCTTTGAACATCTGCAAATACTTTTGTTTTTCCTCCGCGTCATGGCTGCTCAGATACCTTGCTTTCAGCTTCATCGCGGCGGTCTTCAGGTCTATATATTCCTTCGGTGGCAGTTGCCTGCCGGCCTCAACGGAACAATACCCCCCGCAGTTTAACGGTTCCCATTTCCGTATGGACGCAACCAGATAATCGCTTTTCTCGTGATATTGCTGTTCCGATAAAAAGCTATGCGTAATATCCTCTATGATAACGCCGTCAAACGCCGGTATCTCATTTTTAAAACCGAAATAGTTGCACCAGAGGAGAATATCTGCTGTTCCCTCTGCCTTGATCTCAAAGCCCTCATTCCATCCGACATCGTAAAAGCGAGTCTCGATCGCGGCCTTTCTGAACGGAACGATCATGGAATCGCAGCAATACGAGGGAAGCAGCACAGAGCGCGCAGCCGGAAGCTTCTTCAACACCGCTTCGATCGCTGTTCTTCCGGAAAAAACAAGTGTTCCCGGGCGCGGCAATTTGATGCCGCCGCCGCATTCGGCGGGCATCTCATGGAATTCGCTCCCCAGCTCTCTTATGTATTCCATCTGTTTTATTCGTCCGTTGCCAGCTTTGAATAGGTGTATTCGTCAAAATACTTTCCCTGTTTGTATACTCTCTCTCTTAAAATGCCGTCTCGATGGAATCCGCATTTCTCAAGCATTCTGATCGATGCGGCATTATAGGAAATAACATTTGCAAAAACACAGTGAAGTCTTAATTCTTCAAACGCATACTGCACAATGGTATTGACCGCATCAGTCCCGTAGCCTTTTCCCCGGGTTTCCCCTGCCGCCATTTTTACATGGATATGCGCAACCCCGTTTCTTTGATCGATTTCATTCATAATCAGAGTCCCCAACGGGGAATTGTCCTTTTGATCCGCAACGATGCAGCGCAGTACAGAGGAGGAACCATCTAGGTGGGCATACCATTTCATCTGGCTGTCCATTGAAACCGGCCAGGAAGTCCCGCCCAGCATTCTTTCGGTTTCGGGATCATTAATCAGTTCGAGCAGCATCTTATTATCTTCCGGCTCGATAGCTCTGAGCACTATTTTCTCTCCAAAAATGTTCATACTTTTCCTCCCTAGTCCACAACAGCTCTTTGCCGAAAACACCGATGAATGATTTCATTGTTCCTCCGCCGCTGTACCCGAAGCGCTACCCTCAACCTTTATGGGAACCCCGTTACAGCGGGAAAATGCCCAATTCATTGTCTGTACGCCGTGCGGGTATAAAACGCCCGGAATCGCCGGTACTTCACTAGTCGACATGCCGTGATGCCAAGTGTTTTTATATACCCGGATGTGCTTCTGATGCTCATTCTTTCGCTTCTCAGGTATGGCCATTTCGATCCTGTGCGTTATTCTTTTTGTATGCTTTTCGGTCTATTTTGCCGTTAAAGGTCTTGTGGATGCTGTCTGTCAGTTCGATTTTTCGGGGGACCTTATACGCCTCCAGTCTCTCTGCCAGGTAAGCATTCAGCCGCTTGGGATCAAATTCATCTTCCTTGGAGGAGACGACAAGGAGCTTCAGGTACGGTACGCCGTATTCATCAAAATCCTGAATGCAAATGCATTCATCAATCAAGCCGGAACGGGTAGCCGCATCCTCCACATCGGTCGGGGCAATTTTATATCCGCCGAGATTGATCACATCACCCTTGCGCCCCAGGATAAACAGCCGTCCCTCGCTGTCCAGACTGCCCAGATCGCTGGACACAAACCAGTCACCGCGAAACACAGACTTTGTCAGCTCCGGCTCGTTGTAATACCCCTTGATGTTCATGCCGCTCTTTACACAGATCTGCCCGATCTTATCCGGCTCCTGGGTCATCGTTCCGTCTTCAAGCAGAATGGCCAGCTCCACGCCATCATTGGGTTTGCCCACGCAGTTAGCCAGCATGTGGTCCGTATTGAAGTTATATACCGAAACGCACGGCGTCTCCGTTGACTCATAGCCGTTATAGAGTCTGCTATTTGGCAGCAGCTCCCGCAGCTTTTGGGCATCCCCTTCAAGCAGCGCGGAAGAGCTGCAGTAGACATAGTCGATCTGATCCTTGAAGCGGCTCAGGTAATCGCCGGTGCGGCTCAGAAGGACGCGAATCGAGGCCGGGGGCAGGAAGAAGGAATTGACATGATACTTCTCAATGGTTTCAAAATATCTTCCCAGATCCTTCATTCCATCCAGAAAGACAATACTGCAGCCATTGGCCAGCATCCGGTGGGGACCTCGCATTCCGCCGGCATGGTTGAGCGGCGAGGTAAGAATGTGGCGGTTATTCTCCTTCATTTCCACGCATTTGGTTGATACATAGACATACCGGGAAAGCTGCCGGTGGGTCACTACTGCGCCCTTGGATTTACCCGTGGTACCTGTCGTAAAGATCATTTCGCAGGGCCAGTCAAGCTCCGGGTAGACAACGGGCGTTTCCGCGCTGAAGTGCTCCCGCTCCATGACGGTGCGGACCGTACTGTAATCCGTCCATGGAATGTCAGCCTGCTCGGCATTCAAACCTATGATCAGCTTTGCATCTGTCTCCTTCGCGATTTCCAGAATACGGGCTTTGCCTGCGCTTTTTTCAACCGGGATGAGAACAGCGCCTGCCAGATGAATACCGTAATAGCTGGCAGTGCACGCCGGATCATGAAGCGCCTGCACGCAAACGCAGTCGCCCTGGCGGATGCCCTGCTCACGCAGCCAGGAGCTTATAGAAAGGATGTAGTCTGCCAGTCTTCCATAAGTGGTAATCTGATCGTTAACAATGATGGCCGGGGCATCCGGCTGGCGCAGGGCGTTCATGAGGATTCGCTGTACAACGGGTGTATTGGCGTCCCGCTCATCCAGCTTCAATGCTCTGGCAGGTTTCCCGACAGACACGGGAGCAGCCTCAGCTGCAATCGCGGCTGCCGCCTCTCCCTGCGTCAGACGATGGATCATGCGGGCCATATGGTCAACGCTGTTGAAATTGTAGGCCGTCACCTCCGAGAAGGGAATCTTGAGTGAAAACCCCTCCTCGAGCAAGCCGATGACGGTCATCATGCTCAGAGAATCCAGTATGTTACCGTCAACCAGTGCCTGCTCGCGTGTGAGATCAACTCCGTTCAACGGTTCCGCGAGCAGAGCAGTAATCCGTTCTCTCACAGCGTTCAAATGCGCGTCATCGCTGACCGTGTCGGGAATATCCGTCTGTTGTGTCTGCGTTCTGTTCCGCGACTGCTCAAACTGTTTCCACTGTTCCTTTGCGGTTGCTTCCGGCAGACGTTGGTTCAGGAATTTCGGGTTGCTGCTCTCCGTCGCAAGCCGCCATGCTATAAACGAATCCATGTGTCCGACCACGCGTGCGGGATTGCCTGCCACAACCGAGTTATCAGGGATATCACCAGTTACCACAGCGCCCGCCGAAATCATGCAGTTGCGTCCAATGCGTACATTCGGCATGATGATCGCCTGCGTGCTGACATAGACATTATCCATGATTTCAATACAGCCGACGCGCTCCGCCTTTTCAAAGCCCGCCGCCGGGTCCATTTTCATCAGGAACTTATTCACCATATCATGTGTGATCAGCGAAGCATGCTTATGAATAAAAACATTATCATGCAGCCTGATCATCTTCCCATAGATCGGCATCTTTATCGGGCCCCATCCGCAGTTTTCCCCGACAGCGTCAAATATGTCATGCTTTTTCAGGTATTCTGCACGTCTGCCCGGAGTAAGGGCCAGAAACAGTCTCACAGTATGATACAGGCGTTTTATTGTCATCGGTTTCCTCCAATTGCAAAGTCATAACGCTGACGTAAAAAATATCCGGATCGGAGTTCGGTTCATTCAAAGCATCTGCTTCTGTCTATATGTCTGTCAAGCTCTTTTCCTTCTGCAGAGCTTCTTCCGTCAGCGGTTAAAAGCAGCTTCCAGCAGCTTATATATTCTTTCATGTCTCTTCAATTCTTCTGCTTACGCAAAGCAGCGGTGTATGATCTCGATGATCCGATCCTGCTGCTCGGGCGTCATTTTGTTGTCGCTCGGCAGGCAGAGGCCGCGGCGGAAGATATCCGCGCCCACGTCGATGCCGGAGCCGGCTATGTAGGCGTTGCTGCGGGCGCGCCCGTTCCCTTCGGCCGTGATGAAGGCGTGGGTGCGGTAAATGGGCTGCATGTGCATCGGCTTCCAGACCGGCCGCCCCTCGGCATTGAAGGCGGCGATCGCGGCGAGGATCTCGCCGGGGCTGCTCTTGCCGCTCGCGTGGGTCCAGAGTTCATCCTGCTCGCCTCTCACATGCGGGGCCATCGCGTCCTCGTCGATGATGAGGCAGCTCAGCCAGAAGTTCGGCACGCTCTTTTCCCGGTCCCAGGGGTTCATTTTGACCGGCAGGTCCGCAAGGCCCTTCTCGTAGCGCTCCCAGATCGCCCGCTTCTGGTCGATGTGCTCGCCCAGATACGGCATCTGCCCGCGCACGATGCCCGCGATGATGTTCGACATGCGGTAGTTGTAGCCGATCTCCTCATGCTGGTACCAGGGGGCCGCCTCACGGCTCTGGGTGCTCCATTTGCGCACCTTGTTGGCGTCCTCCAGATTATCGGTCAGGAACATGCCGCCGGCGGAGCCGGTGATGATCTTGTTGCCGTTGAAGCTGATGCAGTTGAAGTCGCCGAGCGTGCCGGTCTCGACCCACTTGCCGTTCATGAGATAGCGCGCGCCCAGCGATTCCGCCGCGTCCTCCACAATGAGGGCACCGTGGCGGTCGGCAATGCGGCGGATCTCCTCGATCCTGCCGGGCGTGCCGTAGAGGTGGGCGACCACGATCAGCTTCGTGTCCGGGTAAAACGAGAAGGCCTTCTCCAGCGCCTCGGGACACATGTTCCAGGTGTCATACTCGGTATCGATGAAGACGGCCTCGCCGTCCTCGTAGGCGACGGGGTTGATGGAGGCGTCAAAGGTCGTGTCGCTGCAGAAGACCCGCTGTCCCCGGAGCGTCCCCTCGTTCGGGCGCGCCTGACCGTAAAGGCGCTCCCCGGCGAGCTTTGTGGCCAGGTGCAGCGCCGCCGTGCCCGCGGAGAGCGCGACGGCATACTTGCAGCCGATATAGTCTGCGATCTGCTTTTCGACCTCGTTGATGTTTGCGCCCACGGTCGATACCCAGTTCGTCGCGATCGCATCGTCCACCCAGTGCTGTTCATCCCCGTGCATTGTGGGGCTGGAAAGCCAAACCTTTTTCTGGAAAGCTTCGATCCCGGCAAAGCGTGGATCTGATTTAAAATCCACCATGTTCATTCTCCTATCACTCTCCGAACTGCCTCTCAGAAGAAGCTGACGTCTTCCCCTGTCGTCTTTTTATAGTCACGCGCCCACGCCTCGTCGGCATTGCTGAGGGCGGCGCTGTCCCGCTCGATGTCGATCAGCACTCTGTCAGACGCCGCGCTCACCGCGCGGACGCTGTATCTCCCGGGCAGGGCGGCAAGGGCCTGCTCGGCATTGTCATAGTCCCGGGCCGCGCCGTCCAGCCGGATCGTCAGCGGTCCGTTCACACGGGCAAGAATGCTGCGCAGGGGATTGCCGCCGCCGGCGGAATAGAGCGCGAAGTCCTGCACCGCAAGGCCGAGCTTTGCGCAGCGCGCAAGGAGCTGCTCGCGCGTCTCCTGCGGCATGAGGCTGTCTGCCAGGATCACGCTTTTGACGCCGTATTTTGCGCTGGCCGCCTCCAGCCCCTCCAGTCCGCCGACAACGGGCAGACCGTTGAAGAGCCTGCCGGTCTCCAGATTCCTGTAATCCAGGACACAGACCGGCTGAGCCACATTGTGCACGTCGCTCTCAAGCTGGCGCAGCAGCATGCGCGCCGTCTCGCCCGCGCCGACGATCATGACCTTCACTGCGGCGTTCTTCCCCTGTGCGTATCTGGAAAACTCGATGGCAAAGAGGCGGTAGGAGAAGCGGCTTGCAAAGATGAGGACAAACTGGATCGCCGCGCCGAGCACATAATAGGTGGTGGGCATGCGGCGGATAAAGAGGAGCGTGCCGAAGACCTGAATGGCACAGGTGACGACGTTTGCCCAGACCACGCGGTTGACATCGTTGAAGCCCGCGTACTTCCACATGCCGTTATAGAGCTTGAAGAGCCAGAAGACGATGATGCAGCAGACCGTGTAGTAAGGGGCAAACTTCAAAAACAGGGGCATGAAGAGCGTCCCTGCCAGATGGAACTCATGGTTTACGTAGAAGCGCAGCACCATGGCCATATAATAGGAAAAGTTGACCGCAAAAATATCAAACAGGACCAGCAGCAGCTTGAGCGCCCATCTGCGGAGATTGCCCGCCTTTTCTGCTTCCTTCTTCATTTCGCTCGCCTCCCTGTCCGATGCCTCAACCGCCCGCTGCGGGGAGGATCATCGGGATATCGTAAATGTTTTCCTTGAAAGCCTGCGTCACGTCAGGGCGACATACTTTGCGTCCTTGACAATGGTGACCTCGGGATTGGTCGGGTGATAGGTCTGCACCAGGTCCGCCACGCGCTCCCGGATCTCCCGGTCGTTGCGGTAGGCCGCCGTCATCAGGCCGTTCATCTCCCCGAGGAAGTGATCGGTATCGAAGGGGATCGGGCAGCCGACATGGATGAGGTCATTGTCCGTCCGGCGCAGGCCCTCCTCGGCCATCAGCTTTTCCTCATACAGCTTTTCGCCGGGGCGCAGACCGGAGTAGACGATCTTGATATCCACATCCGGCTTGAAGCCCGAGAGCTTGATGAGGTTGCGGGCCAGGGTGTCGATCTTGACGGGGCTGCCCATGTCGAGCACGAAGATCTCGCCGCCCTTGGCATAGGTGCCTGCCAGCATCACAAGGCTGACCGCCTCGGAGACGGTCATGAAATAGCGGATAATGTCGGGGTGCGTCACCGTGACCGGGCCGCCCTCCTCGATCTGCCGCTTGAAGATCGGGATCACCGAGCCGTTGGAGCCCAGCACGTTCCCGAAGCGGACCGCCACGAACTCCGTCCGGACGTTCCGGAAAACCGCGCCGGTTTTGTCCGGGTCCACGTCTTCATCCTCGACATGGGTAAAAAGCTGCGGGATCTCAGACGCCTGGCCGGCCTTGATCTTCGCGTCAAAGCTCTGGATGATCATCTCGCACAGGCGCTTGGAGGCGCCCATGATATTGGTGGGGTTGACGGCCTTGTCCGTGGAGATCAGCACAAAGCGCTCACAGCCGTTGAGCATGGCGGCATAGGCGGTTTTGTATGTACCGATGGCGTTATTCTTGATCGCCTCGCAGGGGCTGTCCTCCATCAGCGGCACATGCTTGTGCGCTGCCGCGTGGTAGACGATCTGCGGGCGGTACTCGGCGAAAACGTCCATCAGGCGGCGGCTGTCGCGCACGGAGCCGATGAGCGTCTCGAGCTTCAGGTTCGGGTAGCTCTTTTTCAGCTCGAGCTGAATGGCGTAGGCGTTGTTCTCGTAGATATCGAAAATGATGAGCTGTCTGGGCTCATGGGCTGCGATCTGCCGGCAGAGCTCCGAGCCGATGCTGCCGCCGCCGCCCGTGACCATGACGACCTTCCCGTGGATATAGTTGAAGACCCCGGTGAGATCGGCCTTGATCGGCTCACGCCCGAGCAGGTCTTCAATGGCCACGTCCTTCATGGCGCTGACCGACACCCGGCCCATGGCGACCTGAGCCATGCGCGGGATCTGCTTGAGCTCGCAGCCGGTCTCGCTGCAGATGCCGAGGATCTCCTTCTTGTCCTCCGCGCTTGCGGCGGTGATGGCGTAATAGATCTTGTTGACCTTGTATTTCTCGACAGCGGAAAGGATGTCCTCCCGCCCGCCGACGATGGGGACGTTCTCGATATAGCGGTTCCACTTGTTGGCGTTATCGTCGATGAAGCAGACCACCTTATCGTCCATGTCCCTGGAAACGGTAATATCGCGCAGAAGCATCTGACCGGTCGACCCGGCGCCGATGATCATGACGCGGCCTTTTTTCTGATCGCTTTTGAACTTGTTGACCTTATAAAACAGCAGCAGGCGGTAGGCAAAGCGCGGTATGAGCAGAAACACGAACTGAGCCCCGGCGCCCCAGATATAATAAGACGTCGGCATTTTTTGAAAAATCGCCGTGATCAAAACCGTATGCAGCAGCGATGCCGCGGCCGAACCGCAGAAGGTGCGCACCAGCTCCGTATAGCTGGCGTAGCGCCACATGCCCCGGTACATATGGAAGAGCCAGAAGATCACGATCGCGGCGAAGGCATAGGGCAGGATAAACTTTCGAAACGGCATGAGGTAGCGCGCCGGGATCTGCGAATACTCGCAGTCGAAGCGCAGCCACAGCGCCAGAAAATATGCCAGGCTCACGGAAATCAGATCGCAGATCATCAGGCACAGGGCCATGACCTTCCAATGCGCCATCTTAAAGAATTTGTTTTCCTTCGTATCCATAAGACCTCTTTACGGGCACAAGCCCCTTCCCTGATCTGCCGGGCGGGCCAAATCCCGCGAGGCCAGGGGGACTGGAATTATTTGTAAATTCAACATCATTTTATAACAATTCGGTGTCAGAGTGATCATCGCTTACTATAACATATTTGGCTTTTCTGTTCAACACTAAAATCAGGCGTAATCCCTTGCTTTTCTGTAGCAATTTGCCCAATTCGCGCCGGAATTTCAGGGTGGATTATGATTTTTGACCGTTATGATACAACAAGGGCAGGAGCCGCAGCCCCTGCCCTTGCATTCGTTTTATATTTTTCTCAGTCGAGATAGCCCTCGCGGCCCTTGACGCCGAAGCGGGCCTCAAGCTGGTGCATCATGTCGTCGGTGATGGTGTTCACGCGCGGCAGATGGGCGATCTTCATGTAGATCTCGGCG
>Ga0247610_10003512_pt1 | contig 17162 bp, 11 predicted proteins | sample 174DNAGHGhighgp2_FD_193483 | JGI IMG/M metagenome (GOLD analysis project Ga0247610, IMG submission 193483) | Sheep rumen microbial communities from Palmerston North, Manawatu-Wanganui, New Zealand - 1742 DNA GHGhigh gp2 | ecosystem: Host-associated > Mammals > Digestive system > Stomach > Rumen... | reverse complement strand
GTAGAAAGTCTTCCCGAAACGAGGGTACATGATAGGGCGCAGTTGCTCTTCACTCAAAGAGTTGTACCGCTGTGCCATGGCCATAAACTCGTTATAGTCCTGCACCACTTGCTTGTCGAAAGGCATCCCCGAGATGTCCACCTGGTGTTCCAGATGGCCATAGAGATATGCCGCCTCCTGATAGTGCACAGGCATGTGTGCCTGCGGATGCAGCTTGGCATACTCAAAGAACCGGGGCCAGAAGTTCTGTATGTCTTTCGACCACAGAGCAGCAATCAGTGTCTGCTCCTGATAGAGCGGGTCGTCACTATGGCTGTTCACGAAATGGTTCATGAGGAAATACTCCACCATCGAATTGTCACTGGCAAGAATGTCGTCATAGCCTGTCATGTGGAACACCGGTCCGAAGTCGCGGTCTTCACGCAATGCCTTCTCGTTGCCCAGGAACTTCTCGTGTTTCTCTGCCCACTGGCTGTAATAGCGTGTGTGTTTCAGTATGTCAATGTATTTCCGGGCCACGCGATACTCCCCGTTGACAAGCGAGCAGCGCACGAGATATTTCAAGTACTCCACGCGCCAGCCATTTTCCACTCCGTCCTCAAGACACCATCTGTAACAGAAGTTCAGCTGTCCGTAGTTGTAGTAGATGCTTCTTCCTGCCACCTGTGTCATGTGCACTGGCAGCTTTGTGTTGCTCGACTTTGCCCCGGCGGGATAGTGGTACATCATGTCGCCCTGGCGGCCCTGGCGGAAGAGGGCCAGGTTGCGCATCATCACTATGGCACGCGTGGGCTCGTCCTCGTTTTCGGCAGCTTCGGCAAGGATGCCGTTCCAGTCGGCGTCTTCAAGGCATTGCTGCATACGAAGCTCCTTGTGGAAATTGTAGTCCTTGTACCAGAAGTGACAGCAGCCCCATGCAAGGCCAGCAAAGAGCAACAGCTGTGAGGACAGCTGCACCACAGGCCTGTCCAGCAGACGGTTTGCCCATCGGCCTGTCATAAGGGCCATCAAGAGCATGAACGCCACCAAGATATAATATGGTATATAGAACTCGGGCGTCTCTTCGGCATAGCGGAACAAAGGCAGTCCTGTCCAGTAGATGTTCACCTGGTTGGTCTGGTAGAACACAAAGCGGTAGTAGGCCTGTGGTATCACTGCAACGGACAGCAGTGCCGTGAGCGTGGCTCCTACCCTACCCTTCAGTGTCATGCCATCAGACCGCCAAGCCATGACACCCATGATGAGCGCGCCCAGCAGAGCATAGAAACCTATAAGCGGATACAGAATAATGGTCGAAAGGAGTATGAAAGCCTGTGGCAGCAGGTAGCGCGTTGGCAGGCAGCGGAATATCCATACTGCAGCCAAAGCCACTGTCGTGCCTATGGTGGCAACAAAGAAATGGCCCCGCAGCTTCAGATAATATATCCAGTAGCCCAGGTCCACGTCGCTTATCAACAGCAATGCTACCGGAATGAGCAGCACAACGGCCCACTGCAGTGGAACGCGGAAAGCCTTCGCCGCAACAATCATCAGCACGACCCACCATGCGCAGAGCATGGCAACACCGACAGCTGGATGATAGAAGAACTCGGTGAAGAAACTGCCCAGCCACGTGAGCAGTCCACCCGAGACAACCATCTGTTGCTTGAAGAACAACGGTGTATCGAGAAACAGGTTCAACTCCTGTGCTTTCCACAGATAGGCACTCTCGTAAGTGACCAGAAAGTAAGCGACAAGAGCAAGCCCCACTGCACCGAGAAAAGCGGGAAGCCACCTAAGCCACTGTCTCATCGCGTCATGATTTTCTTGGTCTTGTTGCCAACGCGGACTATGTAAACGCCCCTGCGCAGGTTGCTGGTCTGAAACTCCACCGACTCGTTGGCCGTAAACACCTGCACGCCTCCAAGGTCATAGATGGCGGCCTGCTCACCGTCGGCTAGACGGAGCCTGAGTGTCGTCCCGTCAAGACTTATCACTTCTTTTGATGCCGAGACAGTTGCAATGCCCTGGTTGCTGCCCGTGAAGAACATCTTCGACAGTGAGGCCAAGGGCATCTGCTGCGTCGTACCGTCGGTAAGATGAATGTTGATGTTATTGGCATCGAATGTGATTTTATCTATCTGGCTCACCTGGACGCTTGTCTGTCCCCCCTCCTGGCCTATTGTCAGGTATGCATAATTATCAGCATGGGCGAGCGAGCACGTCATAAAAAGGCCAATGGCAAAAAACTTCCTGAGTATATTCATAACGATGATATTTTTCTGCAAAGATAGGCATTATTTTGCTAAAATCATCTTTAAAAGATGTTTTTTTACAAAAAAACGCTTATTTTGTTGTCTATTCCAAATAAATTATCTAAATTTGTCAGCAAAATCGGAACCAAATAATGATTACATTACTTTAAGCGATAACTTATGATAGACGTAAAAGAAACCCTTAAGAAAAGTGAGGAACGCATGGAGATGGCCGCCTTGTTCCTTGAGGAAGAACTAAACCGTATTCGTGCCGGCCGTGCAAACGTTGCAATACTCGACGGTGTGCGTGTGTCAAGCTACGGCTCTAAAGTGCCCCTGAACCAGGTGGCGAGTGTTAACTGCCCCGATGCGCGTACCATAGCCATCAAGCCGTGGGACCGCAAGCAGATAAAGGACATAGAGAAAGCCATCATGGACAGCGACGTAGGCATCACCCCTGAGAACAACGGTGAGGTGATCCGCCTGGCCATCCCCCAGCCTACCGAGGAGCGCCGTCGCGACCTTGTGAAGCAGTGCAACAAGATAGCCGAGAAAGCCAAAGTGGAGGTCCGCAACGTGCGTGCCGACATCAAGGACAGGCTGAAGAAAGCCATCAAGGACGGACTGAGCGAGGACAACGAGAAAGACGCTGAGCTGGAGCTTCAGAAGATTCACGACAAGTACATCAAGAAGCTCGACACCCTGATTGAAGCCAAGAACAAAGAGATAATGACAGTATAAGTGAAAGGTCTCGTAATAAAAAACACAGGCAGCTGGTACACCGTCCTCGCCGATGATGGCCAGCTGCTTGACTGTAAGATAAAGGGCACCTTCCGCCTGAAAGGCATCCGCAGCACCAATCCTGTAGCTGTAGGCGACAGGGTGTCCGTCGTCATGCAGCAACCGTCTGCCGGTCAGCTGTCTACAGCTTTTATCACAGAGATAGAAGACCGGCGCAACTATATCATCCGCAAGTCGCAGAATCTGTCAAAGCAGAGTCATATCCTGGCCGCCAACGTTGACCAGGCTCTGCTCGTTGTCACCGTGACCCGTCCCACGACCAGCACCACCTTCATTGACCGTTTTCTGGCATCGGCCGAAGCATACCGCGTGCCAGTAATACTGCTGTTCAACAAGACCGACCTGCTCAGCGAGGAAGAGCTGCACTACCAGCAACTGATGGTGAAGCTCTATGAGACAGTGGGGTACCAGTGCCTACAGATTTCCTCTGTCAGAGGCGACGGCTTAGACAGTCTTGTGCCTCTGCTCAAAGACAAGATAAGTCTTCTGAGTGGCAACAGCGGTGTAGGCAAGTCTACGCTGATAAACCGTCTGGTGCCCGGTGTGAACCTGCGTACGGCCGACATCAGCGATGCCTGGGGCACTGGCATGCACACCACAACTTTTTCTGAGATGATAGCTCTGGAGTCTGGCGGCTATCTCATCGACACTCCGGGAATAAAGGGGTTTGGCACCTTCGACATGGAGCCAGAGGAGCTGAGCGGCTATTTCAAAGAGATATTCCGTTATTCTAAAGATTGCAGATTCAGCAACTGTACCCACACCCATGAGCCGGGTTGTGCGGTGATAAAAGCCCTTGAGGAGCACTACATAGCCGAAAGTCGTTACCAGAGTTATCTGTCAATGCTCAATGATAAAGACAGCGGCAAGTACCGCGAAGCTTTTTAGTGCAACAGCTTGTCAATCTTTATTCGCAAGTCGGTTGTGGTAAGGCTGCGACCGAGGATATTACCATACTTGTCGGTCACTATATTGTCTGGCACAAATGTCAGGCCGAGCTGTTCCAGAACAGGCGAGTCCCAAAGTTTGCCGTCGCAGATGTTGGGCCACTTTATGCTGTCGTTGCGTATGAGCATCCTTCCTTCTATAGGAGAGGCGTCGAGCGAAATGCTCACCACGCTTATCTCGCCTTTGTGTTCCTTGACCATGATGTTGAGCTGACGCATGGCGTTCTGCGACTCAAAGCTCCACGACGCCCATGTGGTGATAATGTTCACCTTGCCCGTCAGGTTGGCGTTTGACACTGTGCGGCCCTCGGTGTCGGTAGCGCTGAACTGCGGCAGTGGTCCTTTGGCGTGCAAGTTTCTCAAGCGCTTCAACTTCTTGTGCAGCTGGACCAGCGAAATGTTCTCCGGCTGGTGCTCCAAGAGTGTGGAGCTCATCTTATATGTGTCAGGATAGTCGGGTTCGAGGCTCTTTATGAAATATCGGTCAAGCAAGTAAACGCTTATCACCGATTGCGGGTTTTCCTCGATGAACTGGCGCGCTTTCTGTACCACCTCTGGCGGTGTCATTTCGTTTGTGGCGAGTCGGAAAGCGGTCATTTCCTCATTGTCGGGCGAGCCCTCAACCTTTGTCTCCTTCAGGTGCGACACATCGCCCTCGACAGTCACCTCCGTTCCAGGGCGTGCGAAGATGGGCAGCTCTGAAAAGTTTGGAAACATGAGCACCAGCGTCGTGGTGTCTTTCAGCGCCACGTCGTATATGAACCTTCCGTCGTTCACCCTCAGCGTGTCGCAAACGCCCTTATCCATGTTGAAGAGGTAGAACTCGCCTTGGTTCAGGTTCTTGAAGCGCCCTTCCAATACGAAGCGGTCATCAGGCACTCCACAGGCGGAAAGGAGTATGAGGGTGAAAAAGAGAAATGAGAAATGAGAAGTGAGGAATGAGAAATGAGAAGTGAGAAATGAGAAATGAGGAATGCCATCAGACGTCATACGACGCGTTTGTTCCGTGTGCGATGAAGCACTGTTCAGCATATTGTTCATTTCTTCACGTAGATTTCTCATTTCTCACCTCTCATTTCTCACCTCTTATCGTCCACGACTTTATTTCTCGATGCGTACCATCTCAAGGTCGGTGGCAGCATACTTAGCCAGCGATGGGTCCTTTGCAATGGCCTTGCTCAGAGCCTGGGCTGCACGTGCGTTGTTGCCAGTACGGGCCAGCACCACTGCCTTCAGGTATTCGGTCATGCCATCGGCATTCTTCACTCGGCACAGTGTGTTGTAGGCAGTCTGGTAGTTCTTGTTCAGCAACTGTGCCAGACCTGCTGAGTTCGAGTTCACACCGTTGAAGTCCTGCTCTGCCTGAGCATACTTGCCCTGTGCGAGGTGAAGGTTGCCCAGCACCTCGTTGAGGCCGTTGGCAGCCGATGCCTTTGCTATGAGCTCCTCTGCCTTGCCAGTATCACCGTTGAGCAGTGCCAACATGCCCAGATTGGCGTTTGCCTCGGGCAGGTTGCTATTCACGGCGAGTGCCTTCTCTATCCAGAGGCGGGCCTCGTCATAGTTACCCTTCTCGTATGCCAGACGGGCCAGGTTGTTGAAGCCACGTGCGTCGTTGGGGAAGAGCTGTGTTGCCTTGGTGTAAGCCTCTTTAGCCTTGTCGGCATTGTCATTGTAGAGTGCTCCGGCATAAAGTATCTCCTCGACGGAGAGCTTGGAAGCGTCGCTCTGCAGCTGGTCCTTTATCTGGTCGTCGCTGCGGCCCACTATCTCATAGTTGGCAATGAGGCGCGAGCGGCGCAGCTGAGGCAGAATGCCGTCGGCGAGCTCACGGAATGCAGACGAGATGCTGCGTATCTGAGCCTCGCGCTCCTCGGGGTCGTTGTACATTGACAAGACACGGAGTATGACGTCCTTGTCCTGGATATTGCTGGCTGCGACGAGCTTCTGGAATCCGTCCCAGTCCTCAGCAGTGTACTTCGTGTCGATGGGAGCGTGGGCGGCAGTAGCCTTCATCTGCTGCTCCACATATTTCTGTGCCACGGCGCGGCGGTTGCCGGCAAGACGGTCATTGACGGTGATTCCACCATCGGGCGAAGCGAAACCTGTCACCTCCACATTCTCCAGCCTGCGGCCTTCCTGGTCGGCGGCAATCTCTTTGAGCAGACGCACGAACTCCTGCACAGAGTTGTTCTGCAGCTCGCTCTTGCGCAGCTGTGCCTGGCCAATGAGGAACTTGATGTTGGCCTCTTGCTCTTCCTCTACTATACGCTGGAAGGCATCGGGTGCAAGTGCTGCCTGGGCCTGAGCCAGTGTGCGCTTGTAGAGCTCAGATGTGGCGATGACGCCATAAGCCACTTTCACATCGGGTATCTTAACCTTCTTCTTTCCAAGACGGGCGTCAAACGTGAGGTACATCTCACTCTGCTGCATCTCGGGCTGGTAGGGGAACGAGGTCTTCATGTCGTAGCGTCCACCCATCTTGTAGCTGATGGTCTGGTCGTTGCCCAGAACGCTCTCACCCTGGAATGTTGCTCCCTGTCCCTCTACGATCTGTCCTTGGAAACGCAGCTGCGGGATTACGGTGACCACTGCGTTTTTCTTCATGTACTTCTCGGGGAACGTACCGTTGATAGTGGCGGGCACCTGTCCGGACTGTGTCTCAAGAGGTGTTGGTGTAACGGTGAAATACTCAGCAGGTAGTGTGCCAAGCTTTCCTGAACAAGATGTCAGTGCCACAGCAGCAGCCGACAGCAAAAGCAATTGGTTTTTTTTCATGTTTTTTATGTGCTTAATAATTTATAAATATGTACTTATTCTATGCAAAGGTACATATATTAATTTGTATTGACAGCGAAAGACCATATTTTTTTTGTTTTATTAACCTCCGCATGAAAAAGAGCGGGGGCACGTGCGCCAGATATATCTGTGTGCCACGTGCCCTCACTCTTAGTTTACTTGCTTACTTCGTTTTCCTCTTGCATGTCTATGAACTCGCCCTTGGCGTCGTAGAACTCATACTGCAGAAAGGCCATCTTCTGGTTTGGCATCACCTTCACCCCGAGCCCGTATTTCATCTGCCACCGGCGTTTCAACGAGATGACGCCCTGGTTGATGAAAGCCGCCACGTAGGGGTGTACGTGCAGTGTGAACCGCTTTATGCCAATCCTGTTCACCATGCGGTCAATCTTGCTTTCCAGCTGGTCGGTGAACAGTATGCTCGACTTTATCTTTCCTGTGCCGTGACACGTGGGGCAGTTCTCCTCCACAGCCACATCCATGGCTGGTCTGACCCTCTGACGGGTAATCTGCATAAGCCCAAACTTTGACAATGGCAGAATGTTGTGGCGGGCACGGTCCTTCTTCATGTTCTCACACATGCGCTCGTAAAGCATCTGGCGGTCCTCGGCAAGGTTCATGTCGATGAAGTCAACGACTATGATGCCTCCCATGTCCCTCAGTCTCAGTTGCCGTGCCAGCTCGTCTGCGGCTCCGAGGTTCGTCTCAAGTGCGTTCGCCTCCTGGCCGTTTTCTTTCTTTATGCGCGTGCCACTATTCACGTCGACCACATGCATAGCCTCTGTGTGCTCTATGATAAGATAAGCACCGCGCTTGTAGTTCACCGTGCGGCCGAAGCCCGACTTCAGCTGCTTGGTGACGTTAAAATTGTCAAAGATAGGCACCTTGCCGCTATAAAGCTTCACTACCTCTGCCCTCTCAGGTGCTATGAGCGAGACGTAGTCTGCTATCTGGTGGTAGATGTCCTCGTTGTTCACATAGATGCCGTCGTAAGTGGGGTTGAACAGGTCGCGCAGCAGGGCCACCGCCCTTGTCTGCTCTTCGAAGACCATCAGTGGGGCCTTCTGTGCCTGCTGCACCTTCTCCACGGTGTCCTCCCAGCGTTTCAGCAACACCTTAAGCTCCTGGTCCAGCTCGGCAGCCCTCTTTCCTTCTGCCACCGTGCGCACTATCACCCCGAAGTTCTTCGGTTTCATGCTCTGCACCAGCTGTTTCAGTCGGCTGCGCTCCTCGCCCCGCTTTATCTTGGTGCTCACAGACACCTTGTCGCCAAATGGTATGAGCACCATGTTGCGACCGGCAAAGCTGAGGTCGCACGTGAGCCGAGGACCCTTGGTGTTGATGGGTTCTTTCACTATCTGCACCAATATCTCCTGCCCCACCTTCAGCACGTTCTGTATCGTGCCCTCTTTCGGCAGGTCGGGCAGCATGGTGGCCTTCTGCATGGGAAAGAGCTTCTTCCGGTCGCTGGTCACCTGCTTGAGATATTTTTCGTAAGAGCTGAACTGCAGTCCCAGGTCGAGATAGTGTAGGAACGCATCTTTCTCTGAGCCTACGTCGACGAAGCAAGCGTTAAGTCCCGGCATGAGCTTTCTCACTCTTCCCAGATAGATGTTACCCACGGCGAACGACACCTCACGGGGCTCGTTCTGATACTCCACCAGGCTCTTGTCCTCGAGCAGTGCGATGGAGATATCCTTGGGTTGCACATCGATGATTACTTCGCTTGTCATGATTCCTAAATAGCTTGGATTGATTTAATCTTCACGTATTTACATTTTAATTACAGAAAGGGGTGCGCCGAGAAGGTATCAAAGCCCGGCACACTCCTTTCATTCTTAAAATCGCTGCAAGAGAGCTGTTTGTTTACTTGCTCTTATGACGATTCTTGCGCAGTCTCTTCTTGCGCTTGTGGGTAGCCATCTTGTGGCCCTTCTTTTTCTTTCCGTTTGGCATAACTGTTGTTTTTGGATTAATTATTTATTAATGTTTACGCTTGTCGCTTAAGCTTTTCGGTGTCCTTCAGAGTTTCTTTCTACTGTTGCTCACTGTGCGCTGTCCATCCTTTCGATAAAGCTCTTGCATGGCTTGAAGGCTGGCAGGTCGTGTGCGTCGATGACCAGGGTTGTGTTTTTCGAAATGTTGCGTGCTGTCTTCTTAGCACGGTGCTTCACGATGAAGCTGCCAAAGCCGCGAAGATACACATTTTCTTTATTATCGGCCAGACTATTCCGTATTTCCTCCATAAATGCCTCAATGACAATGGCTGTCTCTTTTGGCGGTATGCCCGTTTGCTGGGCGATTGATTTGACTATTTCTGCCTTAGTCATAATGTTTACTATTTTACTTAAAATTAATAGGTTACTGTGATTCGGGCTGCAAAGATACTCATTTTCAGCGGGATAAGGAAATTATTTTTAATGTTTTTTGCAAATAATACCTTTTTTTTGTTCTTTTAACTATCCCACTCGGAAGCGTTGACTCTACTGTAAAACGCGAGAATCGCCGGCAACATTCTTTGAGGGGCACTTACTGGAAGAACTACTGACGCAGGTATTTGTCAGGTCAATCGGACTGACTCCCCCACCAGTTAGAAACTATCTAACTCCCAGTTGGAAACTTTCTAACTCCCAGTTGGAAACTATCTAACTCCCAGTTGGAAACTATCTAACTCCCAGTTGGAAACTTTCTAACTCCCAGTTAAATACTTTCTAACTATGACCCTCAACGGATTATAATGGGCTGAAAGAGCCTTGTTTTTGGGGAAACAACAAGCCGCTTGCGGTTAGTGCCGAAGGCATAATTATTTTTTATTATTCATATTTCTTTCCAAAAAAAAGAGTCGATTTCTTTCAAAATAACCGAGTCGATTTCTTTAAAAACAGATTCCAACCGCACGGCACGAAATATTTTGCAGTCATTTTTTTCTGATTATGACAAAAAAGTTGTAACTTTGCAAGCGATATGGAAAAGATACTACGCGTACGGCACGTCAATGACTACGCCCGCTATATCGGTGCACCCGAGCTGCACCCCCTCGTCTCGGTGATACACTACGACGAGCTGGAGCACTGCCGCCACTCGCTGAACAACTACGACGTCTACGCCATGTTCATCGGCGACGAGGAACTTGAAGACCTGTCCTACGGCCAGCTGCAGTATGTGCTGCACCGCCATGCGCTGATGTGCGTCGCCCCGGGACAGATAGGCGGCAAGACCGACATGGGCGAGGAGATACACACCAAGGGATGGGCACTGCTCTTCGACACCCAGCTGCTGCGCAACAGCGAGCTGGGCCGCCGCATGACGGACTATCATTTCTTCTCATACAGCACCAGCGAAGCACTGCTGATGAGCGAAGAGCAGCGGCAGAGCATAGTCAGCCTGCTGCAGCAGATAAGACAGGAGCTGGCGGCGGGCGAGGACGACCACACGCTGCGCATCGTCACCTCGCAGATAGAGCAGGTACTGGAGCTCATAGCCCGATACTACGCACTGCAGCTCTCCACATCGGCAACGTCGGCAAACTCAGACCTGCTGCCACGCTTCGAACAGCTGCTGAAGCACTACTATGACGACGGCTTGCAGCGGCGGCAGGGGCTGCCCACAGTGAAATACTGCGCACAGCAGCTGTTCCTGTCGCCCAACTACTTCGGCGACCTGATACGCGAGCTGACAGGCGACTCGGCCACCTCACACATACGGCGCTTCATCATGCAACGTGCACAGTCACTGCTCATGGGAGGAGCCACCGTCTCGGAGACAGCCGAACAGCTGGGCTTCGACTATCCACAGCACTTCACCCGACTGTTTAAGAAGCATTTCGGGGTGACACCGTCAACATTCGTGAGAGGGGAGATGAGAATAATTTTGGCCACGAATGAGAATAAATATTATTCCAATTCGTGAATAAATTATTCCAATTCTTGGACGAGCCAAGCGCGGGGCGAGTCTTCCAATTCGTTTCCAATTACTTAACCAAAAAACAGAAAAGATATGAGAACCCGAACAATCCTTGCAGCGGCATTTGCCCTGCTACTGCTGTGCACCAGTGCCAGCGACAAGAAAGTGACCACCATCTTCATGATTGGCGACTCGACGATGGCCAACAAAGACGTGTCTAAAGGCAAGCAGGAACGTGGCTGGGGCCAGGCCCTGCAGTGCTACTTCGACGACAACATACGCATAGACAACCACGCCGTGAACGGCCGCTCCACAAAGAGCTTCATCGACGAGGGACGGTGGGACAAGGTGCTCGAGAAGATGAAGCCCGGCGACATCGTGATAATACAGTTCGGCCACAACGACGAGAAGCCGAAGGCCGACCGCCACACCGACCCCGGCTCGACCTTCGACTACAACCTGGCTAAGTTTGTGCGCGAGACGCGTGAGCATGGCGGCATCCCGGTGCTGATGAACTGCGTGGTGCGCCGCAACTTCTTTGTCAACGCCCCGGAGAACGACGACGACGAGAAGCTGCGCACCATGACCTTCAAGGACGGTGTGAAGATGGTGGAGGGCGACAGCCTGCTAGACACCCACGGGCTCTACCGTGTGGCCCCGCGCGACGTGGCCCAGCGCATGAACTGCCTCTACGTCGACGCCAACCGCCTGACCCACGACCTGGAGCAGGGTCTGGGCACCGAGGCGTCGAAGCGGCTGCACATGTGGTTCCTGCCCGGCACCGAGCCCAGCGAGCCCAAGGGCAAGCAGGACAACACACATTATAATATATATGGTGCCCATGTGGTGGCCCGTCTGCTGGCCGACGCCCTGTGCGACGAGGTGCCCCTGCTGAAGAAGTACCGCACCGAGGCCGACATCACCGTGGACCGCCGTGGCCGTGGCGAGTACCTCTCGCTCGACGAGGCCATGAAGGCTGTGGACCAGAAGAAGCCCACCACCATACAGATACTGGGCGGCGAGTGGCAGCAGCCCGTGCTGCAGAAGCGCTCGAAGGTGACGTTCATACTGCGCGAAGGAGCCACCTGGAGCCGCTGACGCCCCCATGCCGAGGTTAAAGTTTTATAATTTCTTCACACAGTCTCACCGTTTCCCACATCTTATTATTACCTTTGCACCGTGGTTTGCGTGTGTAAGTGTACACTGCCGCCACTAAAACACATCGTGGGTAGTACATTCAGGAGCAAGTTGTGCTTCGTCTTGTATATTGAAACCTGAGAAATTTCAAATATAGCTACAAGATGAGTGCAGTAGGTTCCACGCTGATAGGCGTGGGGGTGCTGTATCTTAGTCCTTTTAGCTATGGGCTATTGCAACTGCTACCACATAAGTGGAAACTCACACATCAGGAATCTGTCATGACTAAGACTGCATGATATAGGTATCACATATAGGTACAAGATAAATACAACAGCAGCTACAACAATGATGTGATAGCTGCTGTTATTACTATATATAGGCATTACTACCTGTAGTTTATCGAATGCTTACTGTAATCACGAGATTAAACATTTATGTAACCTTCCTGATCATAACACCTATGATACATGTTTATTGTGTCAATAAGATGTTGAAGATAGGGTATGTTTGTTTTTATGTTCTTGAACTTGAGATATTGTGCATTATACCTTTCTAAAGAACCATTTGGCAGTCTCTGTTCTATATCTGATGGAATAAAGAATGAGCTACGCTCTCCTAGATAGGCATAAAATTCCGCAAGGAAAATGCTTATACCAGCAAGGTCGAAATCACCAAAATGAACATATCTATTAGGGATAGACAGAAGCCAAGAACGAAGGTCAGAGGATTGTGGATAACGGGAAACAAACAGAAAGCGGACAGAGCCTATCGTTCGCTCAAACAATGCTCGCTGCTGGCGAATCATACGAAAATTCTCCATATTCTCTATTCCTACGACTACGACATCTTGGGGAATAGAGAACGACTGCCAATCCGAAATAAACATGAAGCTTCCTTCCTGAGGATTTACTATCATTTCACGGCCATTCAACAAACATGCAATCGATTCGTATGTGTTTATGGGAAACCCCGGACATGAACGAACAGCGATGAGCTTTGAATTGCCTGTAGCTGATGCTTGCACAGAACGGGATGTCTCACCTGTTTGCAATGTGTCTCGCATCAAGTCCAAATCGGATAATCTTTCGTCAAAGGCAGACAAAGCTTGTAGAAATGCTTCTGGCCGAGGGGCAAAGAGGACGCGACGGCTACCATGAGAGCTACTGACTATCACGCCTTCACTCTCCAGTTCTCTAACCCACTCGCCGCGAAGCTGGCTGGCAGGTATGCTTTCTCCATTTCGGAGACGGGTGAGTTTGTCGATGAGAGATGCTGTTATCTTCATTTCTGCGAGATTAACGGGTGAACGATGGTCTTTGACTTGCCATCCTTCTGCAAGAGATAGGTATAACGATAGTCAGAGACGTTATAGGTCGTGGGAGAAGAATTAATGAGCAGGATGTTGCGCGCGTTGGCAAAGTCGAGTATCCCCTTGACATTTTGAGGGTGCAGTTTGCCTATCTCATCCATCATGCAATGGATGAGGAAGTCGCCAAACTTACGGCTTACTTTCTCCTTGAACACATTGATGAGCATAATGTTGATCATCGCTTTGACCAGTGTGTCGGTACCCTCGCTGCCTACGTGCGACAGCTTGTCGGCCCAGCCAGTATCGTTGTCGTTCTCGATGATACGGAATTGCAACTGGAACAGGTCGGAGAGCGTAAGATACTGGCGTGAAGGATTGTCCGTCAGCGACTTCATGAAGTCGAGCAGATGAGTCACGGCCTTCTGGTTTACCTCGTCTCGTTTGACGGTTGAGAAGAGGTTCATCTCCCCCATCGCAAACTGATTCTCGTCGTTGAACTCCTTGATGCGCTTCATCAGCTGCACCATTTTGTCGGTCGAAGGAACAGACTGCAGGGCGATGAGTTTGATGACACCCACGAAGTTGCGCTCTTTGAAGTCGCGATTGATGTCGTGGATAACTTTGTCCACGTCCGACTCATGGCGCGTCAGTTCACCCATCTCCTTCGATACACGCGCCAGGATGTCCACATACCGCTCGCTGGTACGGCGGCGATACTCCTCCAGTTTGTTGTTAATGAGGAAATCGTCGAGATTGTTGGCGAAATCGAGATAGTCCTCGTCGATTGTCAGTTCTGTCCTGAAACTGAATGTATTCTTCGCAGAGAAATTGCCCTTGAAAACATTGACACTCTGCTTGAACTGATTATGACGAGTCTGACGCTGCACAATGATTCCTGTCAAATCGTCAACAGCCTGTCCCGGAGTACGCAATGTTTGTTTCTCTTTTGCCTCGGCAAACATGGGTGGACACAGGTTTTCATCATGTGCAAAACGGTCAGCCTTTTGTAGTTCTTCATTCAGATGCTTCCGCTCGTCACCACGCTCTGTCAATTCCTTACCTATGGAAGAGATCTGCTGGTCGTACTTCTGTTTTCGCTGCTGATACTTCTCATTCAGCTGCATCAGCTTTTCTGAGAGCGTTTTCTTCTGATTCTTCAGGTTGTCCTCTTGGTCAAAGAGTTCTTCTTTGTCTCGCAGATAGTCGTACACCAGTTTACGATGCTCGTCAATAAAGCGAAGTTCATCTTCTGCAGCTTTTATCTTCGCCTTGCAATCCTCCACAAGCGTTGTATCCGCACCACGGCCTTTCAGCTCATCCATCTCTTGTTGCTTCAGCTTCAGCATTTCAGCCTCAGCATTCTGCTCGGCAATCGCAGTTTCGGTATTGACAGTAGCGATACGCTCAGCATGTGTTTTTACATTCTCAGCCTTTGCATCATTATATTTCTTCTCAGCACCATTCAACTGCTTTTGCTTATCGGTATTCACCTTCTCAAAAGCAGATTGTGCGGATGATAATCTGTGGGCCAGTTCCTGCTGACGAGAAGTAAGTTCTTGCTGCTGTTGTTCGATTATTTGCTTGGCTTTAGCCTCATAGTCTTCAATTCGCACAGCAAAGGCTTTGCGCTGTTGAGGGATCATACGGAGCTCTGTTTCTGCCAGCGACTTCTGCTGGCGAAGCTCCTTAATCTGAGGAGCGAACTGCCGCTTCAACTCATCGATAGCCTTTTCTTGCTGTTGCTGAATCTGATGCCATTCGTCCTTAGCCAGCTTCAGTTCTTTCTCCAGATTTGCATTCTCTTCCTGAAGCTGTTTCGGTTTCCTAACATTAAGCGGAAGGTCGGTCAAGTCAAGTATCACTCCATACAAGGAAGCCCCTTCTGCCTTCTGTGGATGAAGGCCTGTCTGATAAAGCACTTTCTCTTCGTTGATAACCTTTCCGATATTCTGTTCCCAGTCGGTCTTGTTCTCTTCAAGCCATTCATAAAGCGAACCTTTTGTGCGTTCAAGCAATCTGGCAATAGAAGCTATCTGTTCTGAATACTTCTCTATCTCAGCTTGTTTTTCTTCTGACCTTCGCTGGTAGTCAGCTGTTGCTTCAGTCTCTTTCTTGTCATATTCTGCTTGAGCGCGATTGATGTCAGAAGCTAGTGAGCTGATCTTGCCTGTCAGTTCCTTCTCTTTGAGCTGCAGCTCATTCAGTTGTTGATTCAGCGACTCCTTTTCTTCTTTGAACGGTACAAGATACTTCAATTTCAGGAGTTCCTTTTCGCAATCGTTCTGCTCAGACTTAACAGAATCTATCACATTCGAAGCCTCAGCAATTTTCTCAGCAAAAAACTGTTCTATCTCTATCCTCGCTTCATTATATGCTTTCAGCAATCGCTCGTCTGTCTTTTGCCGTTCTTGCTTCTCTAAGAGAATGCGCTGCTGCTGAGCATGTCGGAATGATTCCTGCTGATGGACGATGTTCTGACGCAAAGTCTTGTATTTCGAGGTGACATCGTTGAAGCGTGCAGTCAGGTCGGCCAGATTTTCTTTAAGACTGTCAAGTCCAGCCTTCACTCCCTGCTCTTTCGCACAACGGCTCATCACAGTTTCTATCTGCTGTGCGGAATAGTATTCCTTCCGTTCCTTCAGACGCTTCATTTTGTCATTCAAGACACCCTGTTCCTGGTTCAATGTCGCTTTCTCTGCGTCATGCTTTTGCTGGATTTCCGAAACAAGGCGCTTCTGTCGGTCTTGCTCCTGCATCATCTCCGCAATCCTTGACTCAACTAGAGGGAGTTTTTCTCGCGCAACACGTTCGGCGTATTTCAGTTCGCAGCACAGATCTTCAATCTGCTGCTTCATATAAAGCAGTTCGTGGTAGGACTTCACCACAGCGTCGGCTTGTTTTCTTACTAATGATTCACCCTTTTGATTCAACTTATACCAGCAGGAAATATCCTTGTACTCTTGCTCAAAGTCTGCCACCTGTCTGCGAAAATAGCCCAAGTCGATATTCGCCTCCTCATCACTCATCGAACGGATAATGATATCCTTGATGAAATCAGCATCCAGGCGCGAGTTGAGAAAGACGTTCTGTATGCTTCGAGGGATATTCTGGTAACTGTTGGTTTCCAAAAGCCGGAAGCGGGCAAACTCCTTCCCCACGGTCTGCCTGTTTCCATAGAGAATGTCGCGATACTGCTCATAGCGGTCGATAATTTTACTCATATAGGCACCGCCAAGTCGCTCGCGTATTACTTTAAATTCTGCCGTCACCTCTCCATGTTCATCTACAAGCCATTCTTTCTTGTAGGCAGCATCTACAAACCTGTAACATGCCCTGCCCGACGAACGGAACACAAGGATACAGAACGGCCCGTGCTCGTGCTCAACCTCATAGACCATATATGAATTGGCATGAGGCAAATAGAATTCATCGAACGACTTCATCTCCTTAGGTATGCCCAGGTGAAGTTTATCTGCATTATAGAAAAACAGAATGGCTCTGAGCAAAGTACTCTTACCTACACCCTGCGTGCCTATGAAATGAACATTGCCATCTAACTTCACTTCTGTATAGCGAATGTTGGCACTGTTGATAAAAATTATTTTGCGTAATGCTCTCATAACTCTTCGGTTTCAATGATTGTAAGACAATCTATCAGTTCTTCGATGTAATGGAAAGCAGCGGTCACCTTGTAGGTGCCGTCAAGCTCATTCTCCAGTTCTACGAATCCCATTCGCTCCAAGTCGCCTACCAGCTTCTCTATTTTCTCTTCGTTAGTCTTGACATCCGTATAGAGGTTGCGTGCCTTTTCCTTGAGTTCGATGTCGCTGGAGAACTTTTCGACGATGTTTGATTTACGGAAGGTAAAACCCGGCGCAAAGGTGTTGTTGAAGGTCTTGAGAAAATCCACACGGTCAATCCACAATGCCAGGCGTTGCACCTTATCTGTTAGTTCCATCCTGTTCTCGGTTCTTGAGAAATAGTAGTATCCATTGCCGCCCTCCAACAGGAAGCCTATGCCGCTGAAGT
>Ga0247610_10003511_pt1 | contig 17174 bp, 21 predicted proteins | sample 174DNAGHGhighgp2_FD_193483 | JGI IMG/M metagenome (GOLD analysis project Ga0247610, IMG submission 193483) | Sheep rumen microbial communities from Palmerston North, Manawatu-Wanganui, New Zealand - 1742 DNA GHGhigh gp2 | ecosystem: Host-associated > Mammals > Digestive system > Stomach > Rumen... | reverse complement strand
AGGTAGAATCCAAAATAATGAATTATTATTTTCAAATATTAGAAAAATACAGGATGCAGATATTATAGATTTACATCTAGATTTAATTGCAGGGCTTCCAAAGGAGGATTATTCTTCTTTTATTAAAACATTTAATGATTGTGTATCATTAAGACCAAAAGAGCTTCAATTAGGCTTTTTAAAGCTATTACATGGTACTAGATTATATAATGAAGCTGAGCTATATGGATATATATGGGATAAGGATGCTCCATATGAAATAATATCTAATAATTATTTAAGTGAAAATGATATTAAAGAAATACATTATACTGAGGATTCTTTTGAAAGTTATTATAATAGCTTTTTAATGAGAAACACAATGATGATTGTGTTAGATAATGAAACTAATCCTTTTATATTTTTTAATGGACTTGGTAAATTAGATTTTAAGCATAAAACATTAGAACATCTATTTAAAACAATAGATGATTATGTAAAGGAAAAATCATATTATAATGAATTTCATAAATCTATTATTATAGATTATTTAAATCATTATAAATTAAAGCCAAAGGCTTGGTGGAATGAAGCATTAGATTCTAAATCAAAAAATCAGGTGTTAAGAGAATTATATAAGAACAATTATTTTAATGATTTAAAAATAGATGATTTATATAAATATTCAATGGTTATTCCACTAAATGATTCATACATTATAGCAATATACAAATCTAATTATAAATTAATAAATAAGATTAAAAAATAGAACTACGAAGGTTCTATTTTTATTATTCTCTTCCATCCCAGCAAAATGTACAAAGCTTATCTTCGTCAATTTCGCAAGCTTTCTTTAAATCATCTAAACGATTGAATTGAAGTGATGTGAAATTTAATTCTTTTCTTATTTCTTCAACCATTCTCTTATATTTATCTCCATCTGGATCAATATAAGATTTAATAGTTTCAGGATCTTGATTACCTTCTAATTTTAAAATAGTCTTTCTAGTAATAAGTTCCATTTCTGAATTAGAACGGCTGAAATTTAAATATTTACATCCATATAATAGTGGTGGGCAAGCAGATCTAATATGCACTTCTTTTGCTCCACTTTGATACAAGAATTCTGTTGTTTCTCTCATTTGAGTTCCGCGAACAATTGAATCATCTATTAATAATAATTTCTTATCTTGAATTAAATCATGAACAGGAATAAGCTTCATTTTAGCAATTAGATTTCTCTTTGCTTGAATTGTTGGCATAAAGCTTCTTGGCCATGTTGGTGTATATTTGATAAATGGACGAGAGAATGGAATACCACTTTGATTAGAATAACCGATTGCGTGAGCGATACCTGAATCAGGTACACCAGCTACTGTATCAGGTGTTTCTTTATCACGTGATGCGATATATTTACCACAGTTATATCTCATTTTCTCAACTGATAATCCTTCGTATGAAGATGAAGGATAACCATAATATACCCATAAGAATGTACAAATTCTCATTTTTAGTCCTGGGGCAACTAGCATTTTAACGCCTTCTGCAGCTGAAATAAAATCTATTTCACCAGGTCCTAGTTCTCTAAAATCTTTATAACCAAGATTTAAATATGCGAATGCTTCAAATGAAGCACAATAGCTTCCATCGCTCTTCTTTCCAATAACAGCTGGAGTTCTACCATATTTATCTCTTGATAGATATAATCCTTTTTCATTCATTAATAAAAGAGTTAATGAACCATCTACTATTTCTTGAACATATTTTAAACCATCTATTAGGTTTTCTTTTTGATTAATAATAGAGGCAGCAAGCTCTGTTGGATTAATATCTCCACCACTCATTTCTAAGAAATGTGAAGTACCATTTTCAACAAGCATTTGTTCTAGTTCATTTATGTTGTTTATTTTACCAACAGTAACAATAGCGTATGTACCATGATGTGATTTAACAATTAAAGGTTGTGGTTCATAATCAGAAATACATCCGATTCCCATGTTACCTTTCATTTCTAAAACATCACGTTCAAACTTTGTTCTAAATGGTGAGTTTTCAATGTTATGAATAGCTCTATTAAAGCCATTTTCACCTAGTACTGCCATACCACCACGTCTAGTACCTAAGTGTGAATGATAATCTACTCCGAAGAATAAATCGAATACGCAATCCTTTTTAGATGTTACTCCGAAAAATCCGCCCATAAATAGTTCCTCCAAAAAAATACAAGATAATTATACTATATTATTATATTGTTGAAAAGCAAAATTTTTATATGAAATATCATATAAATATAACCATTTCCCGAACAAAATGCAAGAAAAAAACCAGAGCTTTAAACTCTGGTTTAAAATTATCGACGTTCCTTAATACGTGCAGCCTTAGCTGATAATGTACGAATGTAATGAAGCTTAGCTCTACGTACTTTACCTTTTCTAACTACATCTATATGGTCGATTGATGGTGCATGAACAGGGAATGTACGTTCAACACCGATTCCGTATGAAATCTTTCTTACAGTGAATGTTTCAGAAATTCCAGCACCTTGACGCTTAATAACTAAGCCTTCGAATACTTGGATTCTATGAGTATCACCTTCAACGATTTTTACGTATACCTTAACTGAATCTCCTGGACGGAAGCTAGGACGATCTTTAAGGTATTCAGCAGTAATTTCATTAATTAATGCTTGACCCTTTGCGTTTGCCATAGTATCTATTCTCCTTAAAACAAAACTCATAGCCAAAATCCCAATTGCCAGCGGAGTAATGTGCCTTACTGTAATTTACAGCCCTTATATATTAACACAACAATTTAAATATTTCAACTATTTTTTGTAAAAAATAAAACTGCCTTGTGGCAGTCTTATTAGCTTGCAAATATTAAATGATGGAATATTAAACACCATATTGCATCTAACCAACCAATGAAAAATCCAGTGATTGTAACAACAAGTGCTATTATTAATCTTATTAGGCCTGGCTTATGACCAAATGCACTCCATCTAACAATTAATTCAGTTACCCAGTTAACTCCAGGAATTAATAATAATATTATTTGGAATAATCTAGGAATCTTATTAAATGTATCCATAATTAACTCCTAATTAGTCATATAATACAGTAATCTTATCATTTGTAATTGTTGTAACTAAATCTACAATTGATAAAACAAATCCAATGATTGGGATTATACATAAAATACCTACAACTAATGTTACAACATTTTTCTTGTTAACAAATTTGAAGATTCTATTTAGTGCACTAAATATCCATCCCCAAAAAGGAATAAATAAAATTATTCTTAAAATTTTAGGTAAATTTTCAAACCATCTCATAAATTTTCACCTCATATTTCTTAATAAAAATGGAGTATGAAACTCCATCTTTATTAGTCTTCTTTCTTTTCTTCTTTAGTCTCTTCAGTTTTAGCTTCTTCTTTAGTTTCTTCTTTAGTTTCTTCCTTTGCTTCTTCATCAGAAGTTACTTTTCCAGAAATACCAAAGTTTTCACCACCAGGTATGAATAACTTAATCTTATCATCAGTGATAATAGTAACTAAATCAACGATTGATAAAATGAAGCCTGTAAATGGAATTACAAATAAAATCATACCTACTAAAGTAGCTGTATCTTTTGTCTCAATGAACTTAAATAAACGATATAAAAATCCAATAATCCAACCCCAGAAAGGAATGAATAATAAGATTTTTATTCCTTTAGATTGTTCATCTACCCATTTTGGAAATCCCATGAGTATCCCTCCTTATTCATATAAAAATTATAACACTTTTAGAAAGACTATTCAACATTTATAGTTTCATTACTTAAACGTTTAACTTCTTCTTTGCAAACTAGGGTAGTATTTGTGAATTTTATGTTCTTACAAAGACTTAAATTTAATAGGTTATCAGCATAAACACATACATTTGTAAAATCAATATCATGGATTGGAAGTTCCTTTAAACCATTAATTTTGATAGCTGTTTTAGCATGATCACAAACTATATTTTCTAAATGAATATTTTTAAATTCAGGTACGTCATCAGCAAGTACTGTAACCTTACCTTCATTTTCATCTTCTATATTTACAAGTACATATCCCATAGTAAAAATAAATGCTTCTTCTATTATATCTGTCATAGTTATATTTCTAATTGTTATGTCTTCAACAACTCCACCACGACCAATTGCTGATTTAAATCTAACACCAATATCAGTACCTGCAAAAATACAGTTTTCAACTAAGATATTTGATACACCTCTAGACATTTCAGATCCTACAACAAATCCTCCATGAGCGTTATATACCTTACAATCATGAATCCATACATTCTTTGTTGGAATCTTATTTTCTCTTGCCTTACGGTTTTTACCAGATTTTATACAAATACCATCATCTCCTACTGCAAATACAGTATTAGATATTTCACAATTTTGACATGATTCTAAATCAATACCATCACCATTTTGAGCATAGGCAGGATTTTTGATTGTAGCATTTTCCATTGTGAAATTTGTACAATATAAAGGATGTACATTCCATGCAGGTGAATTAGCTAATGTTACACCACTTATTAATACCTTATTACATTTAATAAAAGATACAAATACAGGTCTATAAACATCATAATTTTCAGCTGCAATTTCTAATGCCCTTGGATCATTATAATCAGGCTCACCCTTTAATACACCCTCATAATATGTTTTAGTAGGACACCAAATTCCGCCTTCTTTTCCTTCAATAACATATGGTGATATTTTTAATTTTCTATCCCATTGTTTTGAAGTTAATTTAAATTGCTTAATACCTCTCCATAAATCACCAGAGCCATCTAATATACCTTTTCCTGTAATAGCTATATTATTTTTTCCTTCAGCACTAATAGGAGATATTGCTCTTATACGCTTAATACCTTCATACTCGGTAAATTTTAAAGGATATTCTTCTTTAGATTTAGTAAATTTTATATATGCGTTAGATGCTAGATTTAGATTAACATTATCTTTTAATTCAATTGGTCCTGTTAAGAAAAATCCATTAGGAACAAATACTATTCCACCACCATTATTACTACATGTGTCAATAGCCTTTTGAATAGCTTCTTTATTGTTAAAGCCTACCTCACTTTTAGCACCAAAATCTAATATATTATAAATATCAGATTTAAATTCCGGTTTTTTAACTTCAAAATTCATTTTTATACCTCTTTTTCTATAATATTTAATAATATAAAACCAAATAAAGCCTTAGAGATAAGTCTAAGGCAATTATTTTATTTTTTTGTAGTAGAACCAAATCCACCATTTCTTGTTTCAGTTGCATCATCATCTAAAGTAATACCATATTCAACAAAAATGCCTTGCATAAAGCCAGTACCTTTAGCAATTGATACAGTTTTGTTTTCGTTTGAATCATTAGTAATTTTGGCAAAAATATGACCTTCGTTATCTGAATAATAATAATCAGAATCAATAATACCAACCGTATTATTCAATTGAAGTCTATATTTAAAACCTAAACCACTTCTTGGATATAATTTTAATACATAATTTAATTCCATTTTACATCTAATTCCTGTAGGAACCTTAATAGTTTCACCAGGTGCTAAAACAATATCAAATGGCGCAAAAAAATCATATCCTGCAGAGCCTTTTGTAGCTCTTTTAGGAAGCTTTATTCCATCGTAATATTCCTTAATTATTTTTTCATCAACATTATCAAAACCTGATTTAAATTGTTCATAAGAAACCTTTTCAAATTTTGAAATTCTTTTAAAATCAGCCATTATTCTACCTCTATTTTCTTCTAAAACATGATTTAAAAATACCACATATTAATATATCTAGTAAAAGTCCAATTATTTCTGCAATAATAAATATACTAAATGGCATTGCTGTATCATTAAATGGTTTTCCTTCTGAAAATAATAAAATTAATAAAAATATAAAAATACATATTAAGAATAATATAAATGAAACCTTTTGAATAATATCAAAGACTTTATAAGCTTTAGGTTGTTCATTTGGGTGTAATCTTAAATATTCTTTTTTCTTATTTTCTTCAATATATTTGGCAATTGGGTATCCACAATGAATGCATATTTTTGATTCATCGCTTATTTCTTTACCACATTCTGGACATTTAATAATCATATTTACCACTATCCTTATATACGATTAAAAGTATGAAGAGGACTTCATACTTTTAAATTCCTAGCAAGAACCATCATTGTATAAAACAATTCTGCCTTCTCTTTTTGTTGCTTTAACATCTATAACTCTTTGATTAGAGCTTCCAACCCAATGAATCTTTGGATCAAATTTATCCATTTCAAATCTACCATCACATACTACATCTAACATTGAAATAAATGGTAAGCTTGAAATTTGTTCCCAAGTATAGCCTGTATAAAGCCATTTAGTTTTATTAGGGAATTTAGCATTAATTTCAGCTACTAATTCTCCTATTTCATTAACATTAACAGGATGAAGTGGATCTCCACCTGAGAATGTTACTCCTGAAATATAATCTTTCTTTAATTCATCAAAGATTTCTTGCTTTGCAGCATCATCAAATGGAATTCCTCCATTTGGGTCATGTGTAATTGGATTTTGGCATCCAGGACAGTGATGTCCACATCCTGCAACCCAAAGTACAACACGAAGACCGCTACCATTTAGCATATCATCTTTAGTTATATTATGATAACGCATTATTACATACTCTTCCTTTCGGCAATTTCAGCCATCTTGGCTTCATTTAAACGAGTATCTCCGTTTACTCTAGAGTATGATAAATAACCATTCATTCTCTCAATCTTAGTTAAATTACGGCTACCACATTTTGGACAAACATCCATTGATAATTCTTGGTGACCACAGTCCTCGCAATAAGCTAAAGACATATTAACACCTTCATATAGACCCATATCCATAGCTCTTCTGATTAATACCTTAATTGCTTCAATGTTATAATCAATTGGGTATTTAACATATTGAATCTTTCCACCATTAGATAATTCCCAGAATCTCTTTTCCTTATCTTGCTTTTCAATTGGTGTAATATTTTCAGTTACATGGCAATGGAATGAATTAGATACATATGGTCTATCTGATACATTTTCAACGATACCATAAATCTTTCTAAATTGAGTGATTTGTGTACCACATAATGATTCAGCTGGAGTACCATAAATTGCATATAGATTTCCATCTTCATGCTTAAATTGAGTAATTTTTTCATTTATATGCTTTAATACTTCATATGCGAATTCGCCATCTTCTGCAATACTCTTACCATTATATAATTCTTGTAATTCGTTTAATGCAGTATATCCAAATGATGCAGTTGCAGACTTTAAAATAGGCTTAATCTTATCATGTGGATTTAAATGACCACCATAGAAACCACCTTGGCAATATGCAAGTGGGTTAGTTGATGCACGCATTTCTCCTAAATATTCATATGTTCTAATATGAATACGTCTAATCATTTCTAGATAATAATCTAATACTTCATAGAAGTCTCTAGATTCCTTACGAGATTTAGCTAAAATCATTGGTAGGTGAAGTGAAATTGCACCTATATTAAATCTACCAACAAATACTGGCTTATCATCTTCATCTGCTGGCTCCATTCCACCACGCTCATACCATGGTGATAAGAATGCTCTACAGCCCATTGGTGAAATGATTTTTCCATATTTCTTATACATTTCAGAAATATATCCTTCACCAGTTAAGCTTAACCAATCTGGATACATTGTCTTTGATGAGCATAATACGCCTTCCTCAAATAAATCTTCATTTATACATCCAGGTCCATGTAGGTCCTTATCATATAAGAATACAATCTTAGGGAATAATACAGGTCTCTTTCTACCTGGCTTTCCTTGACCACCACGTCTAACCTTTAAGCATTCAATAGTACACATTTTAGCAAATCTAGATGTACCAGTACCTAAAGTAACTGTGATAAATGGATAGTCACCACGGCTTGATCCTACTGTATTAAATTTATATTCAAGACCTTGCCAGCCTTGCTTAAATTCTGTTCTAACGTCTTCTATAGCTTGTTCATTAGCTTTAACTCTAGTTAAACCTAATCCAACATATTTATGATAATATTTTTGATATGACTTTTCAGCATATTCATCTAATATTAAATCAATTGAAGGAACTGTAAATCCACCATATTGTTGTGCGGCTGTAGATAATACAATATCTCCAATTACATCAAAGGCAACATCAAGAGATTTTGGTTCATTATACCAAATGTTTCCCATTTCGAAGCCACCCTTTAAAACTGTTGCCACGTCAAAAAGACAGCAGTTCATTGTATCACGACGAGCATTCATATCATGGATATAGAAATATCCATCATTGATTGCTTGTAATTCTTCTACATTTAAGAAGAATTTCTTATAAAGCTCTCTATTTAACTGATTGTAAATTAAACTACGCTTAGTAGAAACTAATGCACTATCAGTATTTGAGTTTTCCTTATCTCCAATATACATAATAGATTGGCTCTTAGTATAAACCTCATCTAGCATATGAACGAAATCTTGCTTATAATTTCTATAATCACGATAGCTCTTTGCTACTGTAGGGAAATGTATTTCTAGAGAGCCCTCAACAAAATTATGCATTTGAGGGATAGTAACCTTCTCTAATTTCTTTTCTTCAATTCCACTGATAACTGTATTGACAATATTATTAAGGTCATCTTCAGTAAAATTAATCATAACACGTGCCGCAGACTTAGAAACAGCCTTTTTGATTTTTTCAGGATTAAATTTTTCGATAGTTCCATCCTTTTTGATAATAACTATATTCTCCAATTTGAACACCCCTTTTATCGATTACTAAAATTTTAACATTAGAAACATTTTTTTACAATAAACTTAAAGTCATATTTTATTTATTAATATTTCAATATGCTATTATAAATTATTTTTATAGTTTTTTATATGTAATAACATTGAATTTTTATTTTGTATTTTAGCGTTTTACATTGTGTGTATTTTGTTTTCTATAATTATACATATTTTCTTTTATAGCAAAAACGATAAATTTAATTTATAATTGGTGTTTTCAAAACAACTACAAAAACAACGTGAAATAGTATTTAAAACTACACGTAAAAATATATTAAAAAAGGACTCGCTAAGGAGTCCTTTATTTTCATAAAATTTTCATTATTTATTTAACTTTTTTAATAATTCTTCTGTCATTGCTTCATAGCCTGGCTTGCCAAGTAAGGCAAACATATTTTTCTTATATGATTCAACACCAGGTTGATCAAATGGGTTAACACCAAGTGTATAAGCTGATACACCACATGCTAATTCGAAGAAATATACCATATATCCATAAGTGTATGCTGAAATATTAGGTACTGTTACTCTAATATTAGGTACTCCACCATCAACATGAGCTAGCATTGTACCATTCATAGCCATCTTATTAACATAATCCATAGTCTTACCAGCTAAGAAGTTTAAGCCATCTAGGTTATCTTCTGTAGAATTAATACTAACTTCTCTTTCTGGCTTTTCAACAGCGATAACTGTTTCAAATAATGTTCTTTCACCTTGTTGAATCATTTGACCTAATGAATGTAAGTCAGTTGTAAATGCTGCAGATGTAATCCAGATACCTTTATGATCCTTACCTTCTGATTCACCATATAATTGCTTCCACCATTCAGCGAAATAATTTAATTTAGGTTCAAAGTTAACAAGCATTTCAATCTTCTTGCCACTTCTATATAATACATTTCTAATTAATGCATATTTTAAAGCATCATTGCTTTCGATATCCTTTTCAACGAAATCTAGGTATGCATCCTTAGCACCCTTCATCATTTCTTCAATATCAACACCTGATGCAGCGATTGGTAAAAGACCAACTGCAGTTAATACTGAATATCTACCACCGATATCATCAGGTACTACAAATTCTTCATAACCTTCAGCATCAGCTAATGTCTTTAGAGCACCTCTTGCTTTATCTGTTGTAGCATAAATTCTATTTTTTGCTTCAGCCTTACCATAGCGCTTTTCCATATAATCTTTAAAAATTCTAAAAGCAATTGCAGGCTCTGTAGTTGTTCCTGATTTTGATATTACATTAATAGAGAAATCCTTATCCTTTAAATAATCTAATAAGTCAGCAACATATGTTGATGAAATATGATTTCCAACAAATATTACTTCAACGCCAGTTTGTCCAAAGTATTTCTTAAGCATTTCAATTGCAGATCTTGCACCTAAATATGATCCACCAATACCTATAGCAAGTAAAACTTGTGATTGATTTTTAATCTTAGCTGCAGCTTGTTGAATTTTTGCAAATTCTCTACTATCGTAGCTAATTGGTAAATCTAACCAACCTAAAAAGTCATTTCCTGGACCTTTTTTGCTTCTTAATAATTCATGAGCTTTTACAATCTCTTTTGAAACATCATTATATAATTTTTCATCACAAAAGCATTTAGCATGTGATATGTCTAATACTAATTTCTTTCCCATATTAAATTTCCTCCAAGTTGTTTCATTACATTAATAATACCATAATATAGCGATTTTTTCAATAAATTACGCTTTGATTTTAATAGTATATAAAAAAAGATGATTGTAAAACAATCATCAATTAGTTAATCATTAAAACGATACCAAAGCTTGCAAAGCCTATACCAGCACCAAGTAATGCACCAACAAGTACCTCAATACCTCTATGGCCTAGCATTTCTTTTAAATATCCTTTTTTACCATATAGATTTCTAGTTTCTTCATCTTCAGGTAATTCATCTTTTAATCTATTTAATATTTTTGCATGCTTAGAAGCTTCAAGTCTTACACCCATTGCATCATACATAACTACTGTAGATACAACTACAGCAACGGCGAATGCCCATGTTAATTTACCTTCATCATGATATTGTAACATACCAAGTAATACACATAAACATACACAAAGTGCTGAATGTGAAGATGGTAGGCCACCTGTAGTAAAGAACATTCTAAACTCAAATTTCTTGTGTTTAATTGAAAAGATAATTACTTTAATTAACTGTGCCATGAACATTGCAATGAAACATGATATTATTATTTGCATTGCACGAGTAGTCATAAGTTCAGCAGTTAATTCTCTAGCAGTAGTTTCTAATATCATTTTATTCACCAATTACGTTTCTTACTTCAACTACTTCAGGAACATATTCAACAAGTAATGCTTCAATTCCATCCTTTAATGTAGAATCTAAAGCACCACAATCTATACATGCTCCAAGCATTCTAATGTAAACTATACCATCTTCGAATTTTAAAAATTCTAAATCTCCACCTTCTGAATTTAAATATGGTTTAATTTTATCTAGAATCTTTTCAATCTCAGCTACTATAGTTTCATTATCTCTTTCTTCCATATTAATTACTCCTATCTATTACGCTTGTTTTTATTACGGTTATTATTAAACTTACCCTTTTTCTCCTTCTTTGAAGGATCGAAATCAGGGCTTGCAGAAACAAATGTTTGTTCAGGTTCTTTTTCTTTTTGAGCCTGATTATTATTCTTTCTATTATTGTTTTGATTATTCTTTTCAGCTTTAGCTATTTCAACTAAATCTGGTGGTAATGTACCCTTAGGTACATTGTTTAATTTATTTGAATCAATAACAATATTAGCCTTTGACTTAGGTGTAGTTTTTAAAACTAATGATTCCTTATCAAAATTTTCCTTTTGGATTGTTTTAATATCAAATCTTTCATCAGTTGTTATAGGATCTGAATCCTCTGCTTCAAGTTTTTGATATTCTTGTTCACTATGGATTCTAGTTAAAACAAAATATGGGCATCCAAAAGCACAAGAATCTTCAATATATTTATCTATATTTTTGTAAAATGATGGGCTCTTAGGATTATCATCAAATCCTTTTAATCTTAATATAGTTGATGATATATCTCCAACTATATAAGGATATTTATCGAAGCATTCTTCTAGATATTTCTCTTGGAATTCTTCTAGTTTAAATGCATCTCTATAATTTTTTAAAACCCTATACATTCCTTTACTACACTTAACTAACATAATAACACCCACATTTAAAAATTATATAATAAAATTATATAATAATAAAGTTAAATAAAACCGTTTTCTAATAAATAAGAATAAAAATGCTTAATACCTAAATTAATATCACTTTCAGTTTTTGAAAAATCACCTGTATACCAAGGATCTGATATATCTCTATCTAAATTAGCATATTCTAAAAATAAATGAATCTTTGATTTTGGATCAGATGGAATTATTCTTTTTATATTATATAAATTATTTTTATCCATTATTATAATAAAATCAAATTTATTATAATCTGAAGTCGTAACTCTTCTTGCTCTTTTTAAACTTGCATCTATATTATATTTATCTAATACCTTTTTTGTACCATAATGAATATGATTTCCAATCTCTTCATTTGATGTTGCAGCTGATTCAATATAGAATTCATTTTCTTTATGCATTTTCTTAACATAATATTTAAATAAATATTCTGCCATGGGACTTCTACAGATATTGCCATGGCATACAAATAAAACCTTAATCATTTTTTTCGACCAAGCACAAAGATTCACAGGCTATAGCCTCACCTCTACCTATAAAGCTCATCTTTTCATAGGTTGTGGCTTTAACACTAATTAAATCTACACTTACATTTAAAATCTTTGCTATACTTTCTCTTATTTTTTCTCTAACTGGATTTATTTTTATATTTTCAGAGTAAATGATTAAATCAATATTGTTTAAATGATAACCTTTATCCAAGACTCTTTGATAACATTCTTTTAATATTATCTTAGAATCCATACCTAGTGTTTTATCGCTATTATCAGGATAAAAGCTACCAAGATCACCAAGGGCTAAGCTACCAAGTAAGCATTCAGCTACAGCATGTAATACTACATCTGCATCACTATGTCCTAATAATCCTATTTTAGATTCAATTTTAACTCCTCCTAGGATTAAATCTCTTCCTTCAACTAGCTTATGAGTATCCCATGAATGACCAACTCTAATCATAATTCCTCCATATTAATTCTGCAAGTAAATAATCTGTTTCAGTAGTAATCTTAAATAGGTCATCACTTGCAAAAATAACTTCTGTTTCTAAAGATGGATAATAATAATTTAAAACAGATAAATCATCTGTAAATTGAATATTATCCTCTAATGACATTTTATATGCTTCTAAAAGATATTGAGTCTTACCACATTGTGGTGTTGCGGCTCTAATAACCATATCTCTATCTAAATTCTTAATAGATGAATTCTCTATTAATTTCATACTATCTTTACATTTTAGTCCAACTAAAACATTAGTATTTCCATTTAATGACATTTTTATATCATCAATTAATCTAGTAGTTATAAATGGTCTTGCTGCATCATGAATTAATACATATTCATTAGTAACAAGCTTTAATCCATTCATTACACTTTCTTGTCTTGTTGCTCCACCAAAGGTAACCTTTACCTTCTTTGGAAACTTTCTCATTAAGCTTTTATCAGCTTCACTGATAACACAAATAACTTCATCTACAGTTTCTAATAATACCTTTAAAGGATATTCATAGATTTTCTTTTCACCAAGTGGTAATAAAACCTTATTAATATCCTTTTTCATTCTTTCTCCCTTACCGGCCATTAAAAGAATTGCTGAATACATAACTCTCACCCTTCTATAATAATATTTAAAACTACATCAAAATCATCATCAATAAAATCTAAATTATTTAACTCTTTATAAATAACGCCTATTTTAATACCATTATAATTTGATAAATATCTATCATAATATCCTTTACCATATCCTAATCTCTTTTTAGATTTAGATATAGCAAGACAAGGAATAATAAAACAATCTATATTAGATCTATCAACTATAGTTCCTTTTGGTTCTTTTGTATTAAATAAGCCATCATATAAAGCATCACCTTTATTATATTTTACAAATGATATTTCTTCATTTGTAATAGGTAAATAGAATTTTTTATCAGGATAAATATCCATGATAGACAATATATTTATTTCTTTACCTATTGGATAATAAATACCAATGTTTTTATAATCCTTAATAAGAGGTATAAGCTTTTTTACTACTATATTATTTAAATTATCATTATATAGCTCTATTCTTCTTTTTAAAGCTATTTTTCTAGCTTCTAATTTATTCACATTATCTTATATCCTTGAAATATGCATAAGATGATGAATAATTATCATTAGCAGCTATTTTCAATGAATTCTTTGCATTTGATAAAGCATCATTTGGGTTAGGTGTATCATTTGAATATGAAATACCCATATAAATTTCTGTATTTATTTTTTCACCTGCTAAATTAGCTGATGCATGTAATATTTGTTCATCATTTCTAAGTTGACTCTTTAACATTTCCATTTTATTGTAATTAGTTATAAAAGCAACAAATTCAAGACCTGATGTTCTATAAATATAATTATCAACAACAAATGTTTGTTTAAAGAAATTAACATATTCAGATAACATCATGTTTCCAATACCCCTACCGTATTTTTCGTTTATTTCTGGAATTGATGCTACTCTAAAATATACAACCTGGAATACTGAATCATTTGCTTGTAAGGCTTTAAATCTTGCAAGCATTTCAGGTTCGCTTCCTACTGAATCTAGTGCTGTATCTGTCTTTTCATATCTATAATTATCTATTACAGACATAGTACCACAAAGTTCAATAGTGTTACCTGATATAACCTTATTACCTTGTTCTTTTACATATACATAATAAGCACCTGTATTATATCTATAAGTTATAGAATAATCTTCTTCTATGCCATTTAATACATCTTTATATAAAGGCATATCATCAGGATGGATATTTGCATAAAAATCGTTACTATCAACAGTATTACCATTTAGGCATAATCTTTTAACTAATATATCATTAAACCAAATTGATTTATCATTTAGGTTATTAAAGAATATACCATCAGATGTTTTATATAAAATTGTTAAGAATCTACTTCTAATTAAATCTAGTTCAGAATTCTTATCAGATAATTCTTTTTCCATTCCGACTAGTGTTTCTTCATTTTTCTTATCACCAATTAGAATTCTACCTTTATATTTTCCTCTAGAAAAAATAGGTGATTCATTAAAGTATAGGGCATCATGTCTTGCGTTATCATCTAATATATTTATTTCTAAATTATTATTTTCGCCCTCTTTAACTTTTCTTTCGTAATGCTCAAAATATTTTTTAATATATTTCTTTGAGCTTTCCTCACCATTTAATCCTACGATACGATATTTATTTTCAATAACATCGAAGAAATTCTTTCTAATTGCATTTTCAGGCTTTATATCAATATCTCTAGCTAATAAGGTTGATATTTCCTTTACTCTATCTTTTTTATCTAATAAGACAAAATATTTTGTTTCATCTAATGATTTAGTTAATATCTTATGTAATTTCTCATTTGATAATGATAAATCAATAGTTGTAAAGAATAATATACAAACTAAAATATCTATACCTACTAGTCCAAATCTTTCAAAGTTAATCCATAGATCTGTAGATGATTGAATTTCTTTATGAAAGAATAGACACAATGCTGCAGCAAATGTTAAAAGGAATGATAATAATAATCTAACCTTAAATATCATATGCTTTGCAAAGCATTGCATGATTATGATAAATGTTATTAAAGCTGATAATGCTAAAGGGATAATAGGACTTTGATTAAGATAATCTAATGGTACTATTTCCATTATCATCATTTAAAAATCACCTCATGATACATAATTAATACTAATGCAAATACTGCAATTATTGATACTAAAAAGACTAATAAAGCCTTAACATTTTTGTTAGGTGATGGTTTAGCGTTAGCTTTAAATAATAATACAAATGGTGAAAATAATACACTTAAAATAAAATTAAAAATCTTCATAGACGCCTCTCCTTTACTAATTAGTCACCAAGATAAATGTTAATGTATTCTAATAATTCAGATTTAGAATTCATTACATTCATTAATCCGGCACATGCTATATGAACAATACCTGTTTCTTCTGAAACAATTATTGTTAATGAATCTGTTATTTCTGATAAACCAAGTCCGGCTCTATGTCTAGAACCAACTGTTTTATCTAGTGTTGAATCCTGAGATAATGTATAATATGCTGCCGCACAAATTATTTTATTACCTCTAATGATTACGCCACCATCATGAAGTGGAGAATCCTTAATGAAAATTTGTTCTAAAAGTTCTCTTGAAATATCAGCATTAAGATTAATAGCTCTTTCAGCATATTGTTCTAGGGAATTATGAAGCTCGAATGTAATTAAAGCACCAACCTTAGCACTACTCATATTAAATACTGCATCAACAATTGCTTGACGAGTAGCTTGAGTAGATGATACGATCATTGCTTTTTTATTATCATCTGCTTTGTGATATTCCATCAATTTTCTTAATTCAGGAGCCAATAATATAGCACATATAACAATATATGAAGTTAATACTAAACCATAAACTGTAGATGAAATTTTAAAACCAAATTGATCAGCTACAAATTTAATTAATATTAATAACCCTGCTATAAGAACTAAATTTAATGCTTTTTTAAATTTAAAGCATAAAAATACAACAAAAGATATAGCTAATAATGCTAAATATGAATCAATAATAATAGTTACAACTGGGTTATTATTGAAAAAATTAGTGATATCTTCTAGGCCAAATAAAAAATTCATATTAAAACCCCTTTTAAACAAATTTTAGGTAAAACCCACTAATACATTCTATTAATTATTATACAATAATTAAATAAATTCTTAAATATAAAAATAAAAAACATTGGCAAGAGCCAATGCTTAATATATAAGAAAGGTAGGTTTGAAAATAAAAATGGTGCTTCAGGGCGGGATTGAACCGCCGACACCAGGATTTTCAGTCCTGTGCTCTACCAACTGAGCTACCGAAGCATTTTTTATAAGTGGCGGTCCGGACGAGACTCGAACTCGCGACCTCCTACGTGACAGGCAGGCATTCTAACCAACTGAACTACCGGACCACTTATTTAAATTTGGTTGCGGGAGAAGGATTTGAACCAACGACCTCCGGGTTATGAGCCCGACGAGCTACCAGACTGCT
>Ga0247610_10003510_pt1 | contig 17175 bp, 18 predicted proteins | sample 174DNAGHGhighgp2_FD_193483 | JGI IMG/M metagenome (GOLD analysis project Ga0247610, IMG submission 193483) | Sheep rumen microbial communities from Palmerston North, Manawatu-Wanganui, New Zealand - 1742 DNA GHGhigh gp2 | ecosystem: Host-associated > Mammals > Digestive system > Stomach > Rumen... | reverse complement strand
TTGCGGAAGCTGAGAGTAGAGCTTGCTGCCCCTGCGACCTTGTGGAGCAAACACCGTACAGGCGAGAAGCCTCGGAGAGGCTTAATCTTAATAACACCGTACAAGCGAAGCGCAGTGCGGTGACGGTTAATCTACACCTCGCCTGCGTCTCGGAGAGACGCGACATTGCCTATGTGCCAATTGCAGACAACCATGTCAGGATAACACAAACTAAAACAGATCAATTAATTCCTGTCCAATTTATGGTAATTCCTGTTAAAAGAGTCACCTCTTGACGAAATGCTTTACAGTCATGCCCTTATCAGTGATAATCTTCACGATATAGTCACCGTTTGCGAGTGAGCCAATATCGAACGAGGTGTTGGTCGACGAAGCGACGATACGGCCCTGCAAGTCGTAGACTTCGGCACGAATCATCTCCTTGCATTGGATGTTGAGTGTGCTGCTTGCAGGATTAGGATATATGCGGCAGACCTCCGTGTGCTCTGCGACGTCGATGTCGACGTGTGCGCAGGGCCAGGGGATAAGTTCGGTGCCAGCGGTGTTGTAGGCATACACTGCGCTGATAATGGTTTCGCCGTAGTGGTTGCGGACATAGTAGTTGATGTAACGGTCTGTGCCGCCGCCGCTATGCCATACAGAGTACACATCTTTCGGTGCGACCATAATGGTAACCGAGTCTTTTTTCGAGCCCGACAGCTGAGCGGTTCCGAAGACGAAACCCGATGCCGACTCGAGGGTCAGATGGGCGTTGCCTCTCCAGCCGTCGTATTTGGTACTTTCCATCACAACAGTCAGAGGGCACATTTCGTCGGGGCTGTAGTTCGTTTGCACCACGTTGACACGTATCGTGCTGTTGCCCTGTGTGATGATGATCATAGCGTTACGTTCCAGGTCACCTTCGAAGGAGCCGACCTGAAATGAGAGCCATCCGCTTTGTCCGTCGGGGGTGTTGCCGAGCGTTATCCAGGGCGCGTCGCAGCTGACCTGCATTGGCGCGTCGACATTCGGATTGAGGCAAATCAGCACAGAGTCAGAGCCACCAACGCTGGTGAACGAGCGGACGGTATCGCTTGCGCGGAGCGCATAGACCGGCACGGCGCCGATAAGAGCCTGGTTGAAGAGGTTGAAGGTGTAGGTGATGTTGCCGCCCACGCCGCCGACGCCAGGACTGATCGAGTCGACCGGGTAGTATCCGTCGCCACTGCCGCTCCAACCGAAGTTGAAATGCAGATACTGGCGGCTGTCGTATCCGTCGCAGACGAAACCGTGTCCGCCTTGAGTGGCAGAGCCTGTGTAGATAATGGGGTGATGCTGGTCGAGTTCCGCAATCAGGGCTGCGCGCCACGTAGCGTCGTTGTATCCGCCGCTTTTGGTGATCACCTGCATATCAGGACTATAGTAGAAATAGTCTTTCAGCGAGTTGTCGATGCTGTGCACGCCGGGCATCCCTGCCAGGCCAGCAGCGGAACTGCCGCCGCCTTCGCCGGTATTATAATTCATTTCGAGACTTACGCCGCACAAATACATCAGCGTTGCCACAGCATTGCGCTCTACTTCGGGCGAATATACAGTAGGTTGGTCAGGCATGTTTTCCCAGTCGAGTAGCGTGTGGGCAAAATCGGCCGACTGCATACCGTAGTTGGGCGCATTGTAGCTGTAGGCGCCGCGACCGAAAGAGGGGAAATTCCAGTATTTCATCATCTGGGCCTGCGCAGTGGCAGCACATCCGGTGACGGCGTTTCCCGGGCAAAGGTCGTTGTAGGGTGCCACCTGGTCCCATTGCGTTGTCAGCAGCGGACCGACACCCTCTTTGGCCATCGGCGTGATTTCGCCACACAGCAAGCGCTCCCATTCGGCAGCATCGGAGGCCGAAGCTTTTGCTTCGGCGCTGCGTGCGGCATCAATCTGGAGCTGATATGCCGTCAGCCATTCGGCCAAAGGTGCGGGCAGCGCAGCGGGGTCGATAGTCGATGTGGGCGAGTAGCCAAGTATCGGGCGCGCCACGTCGTCGGCTGCCACCATCACGAAACCGCCCTTAGGACAAGTGAAGAGGTATATTCCGCTGTAGGCCCATTCGTCACTGCGGTCAACAAACTGGGGGTCGCCCTTGCTGCCAGTCATCTCAGCCCAAAAATGTTGAGCCACCGACATAGCCCTGCCGGACGTCACCGGCAGAGCCGATGCACGTCCAGCGAGGACTGTTAGTGCGACAAAAAGAATGTCAATCCATAGTCTTTTCATTGCACACGATTTTTACAATCTAATAATTAACCCTTTATCATCCATACGGTTGAAAATGGTATGCTCGCCGGTAGTTCCGTTGCCGTTGGGGTCGAAACTGAATTCGGTCTCTATAGTGTTGTTGTCGGGATGGAAAGTGAACGGCAGCGGGACGCCTTTGGTAGTCAGCGTGCCAGTGTTGTTGGAGCTGTCGAAAGTCCAGTTGAAGCGGACGGTCTGCGGGTCAGAGGTCTGTCCCCACACGGTGGCGGTGACGTTGATACGTGCGATGTGGTCGTTGCTGAACGCAAGTATGTAGTCGAGTGTCATCGGCAAGTCGCCCAATTCTTCGGTGTGGTACACCGTATTCTGCGAAGCGCTCCAGCGGGTGTTGGCGGGGAACTCGTTGGTGATTTCGCCGGGCACCACGCCGTCGTCGACGGTGTCGTTACCCGGGTCACGCGGGTCTTCCGGGTCTTCGGGTTCCTGTCCGCGCAGATAGAATGTCGTCAAGCCGCCGAGAGTGCTGCCGTCGTTCGACACTTCCACCATCAGGTTCATCGTAATCGTGTTGGTGGCAGGGTCATAGCTGAATGTTGATGTGCCCATCTCGCCGGCGTTCATAGTTCCCTCACGACCGTCGAAGGTGTAGGTGAAGGCAATGCTCTGGTTGGCCTGTTCTTGTCCGGCGACGACGAGTTCGAAGAAGAATTCGCCCGAAGTCTCGTCAGCAAAATCGAGGTTCCACGTCATTACAGCCTGATAGCCCTGATAGGTGTCTCTGTATTTGCCGACCCACGATGTGCCAGCGAGTTCAATGGTTTGCTGGTTGTTGCCATTGTTGCCGTTGTTGTTGTTGGCAGGTTCGGTCTTGTCTTTTTCGCAACCCGTGAAGCAGGCAGCCGAAAGGGCCAAAAAGGCCATAAAGAAAGTCTTGAATGTGTTTTTCATCTTGTTCATTATTTTATTAAGAGATTATACAAATTCATTTAAAAACTGTATTTTGCCAGAAAAAAAAACTTTTCAACCTCGTTTTTCTCTCAAAAAATTGCGTTTCATATTGGAACTTACCACTCGCTGTAAACATAGAAACAGCAAACAACGTTTTGCGATTGATTAAAAACCACTTATGACAAATCACGCCATATTACGTTTGCTTAACTAATCAATTAATAAAACGTAAACAAGCACGGAAAAACTACAAAAGGCAACAAAGAAAATGTCCGAACCGCTAATAAAACGGCAAAACCATAAAGGCTCTGCAAGCCTTACCCACGATACCCCAGCGTCGGAAGAAAATTTCAGGTATTCGTCCTTCCACGACTGCTCGTATTCCACATTTTGAGATTCTATATTTAAATAATGACTATTGTAACAATTTATCGCCTCCCCCCAAGCCCAATGTATAGATTGCAAATTCTGTTACTCCGTTGGGCTGGACTGCAAATCCAGACCAACGGCACGACACGAACATCCGCAGGGTCGGAAAGTTCGCTACCTATCGATGCTTGTATAAAGTGGTTGGGAATCCAGCCGGATCTATTTTCAAAAAATTATCTTCGTTTTGGGAATTTATGTGTACCTTTGCGCCGTGAATGTGGCCAAATCCACAACAACGTTATGAACTAATACAATTAGCATCAAAAGGATTCAAGGGTGGCATAACAGCTGACGGTTCTTTTACATTTCAAGGTTGGATGTCAGCAACGAGAGCATACAATGGAGGAGGGAATAAGAATTATGTTTATTACGTTTACGATCAAATGTTTTTAAAAGCCGAACCAAGATGACAAAAGAAAATAAAAAGATAACAGCAATTATCATATTGTTGTCTGTAAGCCTTTATACCTCCTGTACCCACAGCAAGCAAAGTGATTCATCGACATTAATCAGATCTGAATATTGTTTAAAAGAAGAATCCATTCAAGCACATCTCCAAAATGAAGAGAATCGTCGTGATTCAATACATATTGAACACAACAATGGCGACGAGGCTGAAGACTACTGTTTTATTGGCTCCATACATAATGGCTGCGATTCTTTGCAATTTGTCATTCATAATTATTATTATAATATCGCCACATCACAAAGATGCAACAATAAGTTGCTCGTTTTTATGAATAAAGAATACTGTGGATATTATTATATCGGCGATAGCGGAATAAGGTTCTATGTTAAAGACAACAACTTGTGGTGTGCTGTCAACAACACTGCGACCTGCCTAAAGACTGTATATGAAAACAAATTCAAACTCACAGATTGGTTCATTTACTACAAAAGGGGCGATTCCCCAATAGGAGACAGTGTCTATTTTACAAAACACAATTCAGATAGTCTTGAGGATTCGATGCAAACTGTATATATGTTTTGATTTGATACCTGCTGCGAAAGACTTGAATTTCATTCCTGATTAGAGCAATGATTTTTATAAAAAAGCATCATCGACAAAAACGATCCACAAAAGTCAATTATCCTCCCTCCCTGCACAATACAAACCTCCGATTCTCGTTAACCTTGCAAAACCAGCGTATTGAAGACTCCAACCAACATATCACCCAGACAATTCACCGCCAACCACCGCACCACCGCGGATGGGAAAATAGATCATTGGGTAGGGTATGCATTATCTTCAGATTTTGCGACTGAAACCCGCAATGGAATGTCAACAGATGCACAGCTTGCAGTGTATAATCACTATAATCCAACTGATTACATTTTAGTGGAATTAAATAGTGGAAAAGATTCGTGGGACATGAGAACAACTCAACAAAAACATAATGACCCATTAATAAAAATTAGATTATACGGTAATAGTATTGGATTAGAGGTATGTAACCATTCAAACGAAATAAGAAACCTTTTCTTCCATGAGAAGGGGCATATTGACCAATGTCAAAGCATTGGATTTGACAAATACAGGCAGATATCCACTAACCGACAAGAGGTTTATGCCGTAAAAGCACAAATGACAGACCAAACGTGGATTTTGACTAGACAAGAGTATCAAGCGGGACTTATATAATATGGTGCAAAACATGGATTATACATAATAAGATGAAATTCAGGTATTATTTATTTATGTTTTTATTTTCCAATTCAATATACATCTATTGTCAAAATGTGACAGTGGACTCTATTGTAATTAATCATATTATAGAAAAAGAGCCTGTAAATTATATTGTTGAAGGGTTTGGTGAAGGTCCTAATATCGAGGGCGTTTTAATTATAAAAAATGATGTGAACACACCTATTGCAGTTGGTAATTATCTATATTTAAAATACTATTTCGAAGATTACGTTTGCAGCAGTCTTCCTTTCTATTATACTCCAGACAACAAAATGACAATTCTTCCTAATGATACATTGTCAATCCAGTTTCAAATACCATTACTACTTGGTTCTATTAGAAGCAACTTAATCAAAAGCGAGGCGGATTCAGGTAGAGTCTTTAATAGCAGTATTTATATAATGGAAATAGCCAATTCTGTTTCTGTATGTATTATGTTGGATGGCAAGATGATTGATACATATCCAAAGAAAGTCATAATAGATGATGATATTTATTATATAGAATAACACAAGTATACTCCAACACTGATATATAAGCTTATGAAATAAGTAGCACAAGTTAAAAAACCAATCAGAAATCGATTATCTCCCTTGCGTCACACAATACAAACCGCCGATTCCCGTTAACCTTGCAAAACCAGCGTATTGAAGACTCCAACCGACATATCGCCCAGACAATTCACCGCCAATCTCTGCACCAAAGCGGACGGGGAAAAACGGTATTTGCAACATATTGATTTTCAACACTTGTTTTGTTGCAAAAACACCTCGTCTTTCACCGGCAAAGATGATGAAAGAAATGCCATGTCTAAATCCACAACAATCATTTACAATAAGAATTAATATGAAGTATGTAATTCCATTTATGTGTGTGTGCATGTCTTTTTTATGCTTTGGATGCAATGTTTCGAAATGTACTACGGGTAATATCGAAGGAACGTATTACTTTTTTTGGGGTGGAGATGATGGAGTGACAAGCCTTCCTTCGATAACCCTGTACTCAGATTCAACATTTGAGTATATAGTTCCCGGTCTGGGTGGCCCCTATCGCTCAACAGGAGAATGGAGCAATACAAAAAAAGGGATTAGACTATCCACACGCTTTACTTGCATCGGGGCAATTATTGAGCCAACGGGAATGTGTGAGAAGGAAGATTCTATTGATGTTTTCTTTTCTTTTTTGGAAGGCAAAGGGACACTCAATGAAATCACTATCAATAAGTGTAAAGTCGCTTTAGATAGTGCAAATCATCTTCGTACGACTGCCAATGTTTTGAATGAATGTACGTGTTTATATGTTGATGATTTTGAATTTTTTCCAAAATGTTCTCACTGTGATATAAGTAATGGAAATAAGTACACCATCATACTTGTTGATAATCCTTATTATCCTATAATTGATAACGAGGAATGGATTAGCAAAGACGGTATGCTGTATCGCCCACGGAGAGATGACTCATGTATGTTTCGAAAGAAACAAAATACAGGATTAAAGTAAAAAAGAGCCCGTTGCGGCGGATTTTCCTCGTTGCGGCGGATCTGAGATCCGACGCTGCTTGATATAAGGATTTTCAATCCGCAAACACGAATCAATTATATTCTTCAAACCCGTTGCGGCGGATGTTCCCTTCGTCGCGGAGGATTTGCAATCCGACGCTGCTTGATATAAGGATTTTCAATCCGCAAACACGAATCAATTATATTCTTCAATCCGATGGTTAAAATCCCGTCACAACAGGCTGCCAGCATATTTCGCAATAAAACCACCACTTTTGCGTTAACTCCATAAAGACACACCATTTTGCATCAAAGCACCAACATAACAGGCAATCCAATCAGCAATTTCCACAATGCCGGAATCTTCGATTTTGGGCTTTTGCAACATATTGATTTTCAACGCCTGTTTTCCTACAAAAATGCTCTAACCTTCACCGGGAAGGAAAAAGACTCCCTTCGCCTTAATCCGCAAAGTGGGGGACTTTGCGGGGCTCGGCTCACAAGTCCACCGGACTTGTTCACAAGATTTTACTACTTCGGTGCACGGTACTACGACCCCTCTCTCGTTTTGTACGTTCGGCCTTTCAAAACAGATGAATAACAATGAAAAAACAATCACTATTAATGCTTATTACGATGTTTCTCTTGTCCTCCTGTATCCACAGAAATGATCTTAACTTAAAGTTTAATAATGTTGATTCAAAGGATATTGAAATTTACCTATCAGCAGGATTCCCTTTTTCATCTCTTGAGAAAGCCACTTGTATATACAGAAACGGTACAATTAATGCTATTCCTAATGAGTATGGAGAAAATGATTGGATAATCATCTACAAAAACGAAAAAATATGCAGGTTCCGCCATTTTAAGATAAATAGAAATGACAAACACTCATATTTTTTTACATTGCAATCTGACTCTTCCAAAATTTTTTGCGATGTATGCATTAAAGGGAAAAGCAATATGACACAATCAAACATTCAATTTATTGACATTAATCATGGATTCGGGACCAATGAAAAGGGGGAATGGAAGCCATTCAATTTTGACATTCATGATGAGATAAGAGCGCGTGACTTTGAAGCGTCCAATAAAATAGGTTTTAATGCCAAAGCCTTGCACAATCTATGGGGAGGATTTATTGACACTTATGAGAAAAAAATTGTGGCGCTTAAAGAAATATGTAATCAAAATAACAAAGCGATGTATGAGATGACAAAATTACATAATGGAAACGTGAAAGAGAAAAATAGTAACACCTTTGCGTTACCTTACAAAGAAAAGGAGGTACTAATGAAATATTTGTTTCTCGTTTTTCTTGTACTTTATCCGTATTGCTCATATGGGCAAAATGATTGTTTTGAATCTGCACCAAAAACCGAATGTGTTATTTGGGAAAACGATGATACAATATTACTTTTATTGTATTTCCCCCAGACGAACCGACAAATAATCCTCGACACTTTATGTTGGTATAATACTCACTACATTATGTCCAAACATGAAGATACTTTATCCTTGTACAAGGTGAAGCGAAGGCGTCAATACCACATAAAAGGGAAGTGCGTTGAGTATAAAATAAAAAGACACCTTGTGTATAAGGGGAATAGTAAAATATCAGATGATCGGTATATGGGGAACTGGGTCATAAAAATAAAATAGAATGAGGGAGGAAGGACCATTTCCTGTCGCGACGGATGTTCCCGTTGTGGCGGACCCGTCGCGGCGGATGTTCCCTTTGTTACGGCGGATCTGCGTTGTCGGACGAGCCGACGCCACGGCACCAGCGCTGCTTGATATAAGGTTTTTAAAAACGCACAACGAAATTCATCGTAAGGCAAAGACCGGTCTCATTTTTATCTACAATACAAAACAATGAAAAAATATTACAAATTACTGCTACTTCTTCTATTCTTTTGTGTTTCTTGTAGTACATTCTATCGAAAAAACATATATGGAACATATTACTTTTATAGCGAAACAAAAAAAGAAGTATTACAAAACTGGACATCATTGACTGTTAATGCAGATGGTAGTTTTATTCTTAAAGTACCATACATCTATAATGGGGAAAGCATCTATGGTACTTGGAACTTGAAAAATGATTCTTTATACCTTAAAACCGAGTACTTATATAAAGATGTTAACATTATACCACAAAACACCATCTGCAAATCAGGATATGTTCAGTTGACCATAAAACTAAACCGAAGGAATTACGACATCTTCCCAGATTACAAAGTGGCTATACGTTTTGATTCCATTAACAAACACAACGATACTATATTCTCCTGGAAATACTATGAGATGGATAATGATAATACAATCTATGTACCGTATGACACCATTATAAAAGCAAAATATGTTGCATTAGATAACAAAGTAATTAATTATCCAGTCTATAAAGGTTGGATATATTCAGACTATAAAGGTCGGATACGACAAGAATCTGCATTATTTAAAGACGGCTATAAATATGATATGATATTTATGGAACCAGGATCTCTTTACCCAATACTAAATGAAGAGTGCTATATTTTTGAAAATGACACATTGAAAGGAATCATTAAATACGATGAAACCAGAAATTTGACTATCAAATATGTTAAAACTAAAATCCCGATGTAACAGGTGCATCTATTGCAAAAGATCAACAGTTCTAAACATATTGACATTATTGCGTTGAATATGCATTCCGTCACTGATTAGTAAAAGAATATGCATTCCGTAGCATAAGAGTCAATAAGCAACGCTTCAAAAAAACACCATCCATCCCGTCCCGCACAATATAAACCAAGAAACCTCGTTAACCTTGCAAAACCAGCGTATTGAAGACTCCAGCCGACATATCGCCCAGACAATATAACGCCGACCTCCGCGCCACCGCGGACGGAAATGAGTATGAACAATCAGCAATAAATGCACAAGTGTCACACAAGTCCTTTTGTAGAACAAGACCAGAGTTCCGTAGAGCCGTTGCCAATTATGCAAGACGTGACGCTATGATGCCAGATGTTATTGTTGAATGGTGGGATCCGGGAAAATAGTAAAAAACAATGATAAAGAGAATATTACTTTGGGCGTTCTTCGTTTTCACGATCAACAATATTAGCGGACAGATATTAGTCTCTTTTGACTCTCTGATTATTAACGATGCAATAGAAGTCAAAAGTAATGATTTGCTTGTCAGTCATTTTTCTTTTGGTCCATATTTATCTAATTTCTTTTCGATAGAGAATAATACAGATAGCGTATTGAAAATTAGAAATCCATATAGCGACTATCACCTTCCGCAATATAAATATACCAAATTTGTGTCAATAGAGTACAAAATAAATGGGAAAAGTATAGAAAATGAAATTATATTTGGGTGGTCTGAAGATGAATTGATAATTCATCCTCATTCAAAACAAAATTTTGAAGTTGGACACGGTTTGTCGCTTCCATATAATGATTATTCAAACGATTACATCACAATCCTTGACCATTCGCAACAGTTGTATGAAAGACTTCCATCCTTAAGGCTAATTGTTCGAATTGATGAAAAAAGAGTATATTCATTAATTCCGCAACATGTTACCGAAGGCGATTATTTTGTCGACTTCATTAAATAATAAGTTATATGGACTAGACTTTCAAAATTCCATTGAGGCGATTTGGGCATCATCACAACGAATGCGCTACAGCATCGCTACGAATTTGTAAGCCGAAACAAATCATTAAGAATCAAATGATTGGAGATAAACACTATGACAATAAGAAGATTAGTACTTTTTTTTATTATTGGTTCATTCGCATTAAAAGCACAACTAAATGCTCAAAGTTGTAACTTCGTCATTTCATTGAATGAAGTTCGTGTGCCAGGTACAATCACAACAGGAACGTATTCACAGTTGGTTGAATCGCTGGGATATCCCAAGAGTCGTTTTTTCTCTACCATCAACCCTATTAGCCATAGATGCTTGAATGAAGGAATGCCAATTGCTCCTAAGAGTAATGTTCAATGCGAATACTTGGAATATGACGCTTATGAATATATACGTATAGGAGACAGCGTACAGCTTGTGTTTGTGAACATCGAGAAAGCCTTGACTCCGATTTATATAGGCGATATCACTATCTCATCAAAAAAATCTCAGAAAGTTTTTTTATCTGAAATGACAAGAAAAGGATTGTGGTCTGAGGAACTGAGTCGATATAAAGTCGGGGAAATTGAATTTCATTACTATACACATTCTAAAGTTAAAAACTTCTGTGTTGATTTTAAAGAAGACCCGTGCTCATCCGTGGTTTTTACTTTTCACGACAGTTTTTTAAATAAGAAAATATGGTGGATAGAGTTTCCAATAATGAGAATAGACGGAATCGTTCATTAGTGACCACATCAGCACATAAAAGAGTGGAAATAAACCGCACGAAAAACGTGTGGCTTCACCCCTTTGTTTTCACCGGTGGACGATTAAACACAACCCGTCATAATCCGAAAATTCATTCAGATCACCTTCATATAAACAGATAACAGTTATGAATAAATTGAAAACCATATTTAGTCTGCTAGTTGCTTTTTTCCCAGGTGGAGCAATTTGTCAAAATCCATGGAATTCAATAGGAGTTCTCTGTTTTAAAGAAAATCCAAGGCACAATAGTATTGAGGTATTTGATACCATGAATCTTACTGAAGGAAGCAATTATTTTGATATTCACACAAAACAGTTACCTTACCGAATTGAATATAAAGACGAAACATACGGTATTGGCATTTCCGGGATGCATGGAGATACCATAAAAATGATTATACCTAATGAAACGGGGGCACCACAAAATGTATGGACCCTATTAGATACAACTATTATGTATTACATATTATGGACGGAATATATTCCACAACAGAAAAATGTTTTCTTCATTGATTCTAAAGAGAGTGCCATCCGTTTTTTTTCTTCACCAAATGGGAAACGCAAATATATAGCATTACCTGATTTGGATGAAAGAATATACATGTATGGTAATATTGTATGGCTTGCAAAAGATTTTGATATGGTTCCAACAGGATATACTGCCAATGATGGATGGCTTCAAGTTGATGTTTCAATTCCTCATGACGAAGAGGACGATAATTTTGAATGTAAAAGAATTCGTGCATGGATAAAGTACATTGATGAGAATGGGAGACCGCTAGTATGGTTTAACACAAGGGACTAAAAGGGAGAGCGAGGATCTGATACTTATCACAAAGAGACAGCAACTTATTTATAAACTCATTACGTTGGATCTGCGCTCCGATGCAGCTTGATATAAAGATTTTCCGTCGCGGCGGATTTGCAATCCGACGCTGCTTGATATAAGGATTTTCAATCCGCAAACACGATTCAATTATATATGCTTTGATTTGATGGTTGAAGACCCCGTCGCAACAGACTACCCGCCTCTTTTGCAATAAAACCGCCACTTTTGCGTTAACTCCGTAAATACAAACCATTTTGCACCGAAACAGCAACATAACAGGCAATCCAATCAGCAATTTCCACAATTATAAAAATAGTTGCAATGAGACTGAATAATATTATTTGCTGCATGACCTTTTTTTTATATGTGTCATGTAAAAGTAATGATTTTCATATTGACAATGAACAATTAATTGTTCGTGGGAAAGACGCACCGATACGATGTTTGGAAATAAAAAACACGACAAGTGATTCTCTCGAGTATTATGAAATATTAAACAATAATAATACGAACAAAAGGATGGAAATTAGTTTTGTCAATCCTCCCGATGGGTATGTGATTACTAATTGGTATGGAGATACATTGTCGTATATTACGCTGAAAGTGGGAAACCGGTATGCAATTACAAACAGAAGTGTTTATGACGCATCTGCAATTACAAAGATGATAACCGTCACAGAGGATAGTATCCCGTTATGTAGCGGGGAAAAGGCAATCCGATGCAAGTTTAATAATGATTTGCCCGTCGCGACGGATGTTACCTCCGTTGCGGCGGATCCGTGATCCGACGCTGCTTGATATAAGGATTTTCAATCCGCAAACCCCAATTCGATTATATGCTTCAATCTAATGGTTGAAGCCCCCGTCGCAACAGGCTGCCAGCATATTTCGCAATAAAACCACCACTTTTGCGTTAACTCCGTAAATACAAACCATTTTGCATCGAAACAGCAACATAACAGACAATCTGAACAGCACTTTCCTCGCAGCTGGAATCCTCAATTTTGGACGTTTGGAAAATGTTGATAATCAACATTGCTATTCCTGCAAAAACACGTTCACTTTCACCGGCAAGGAAAAAGACTCCCTTCGCCTTAATCCGCAAAGTGGGGGACTTTGCGGGGCTCGGCTCACAAGTCCACCGGACTTGTTCACAAGGTTTTACTACTTCGGAGCAAGGTACTATGACCCCTCCATTTCGGGCCTCTTTTTGAGTGTCGACCCGATGGCGGACAAGTACCCGTCTATCAGTCCATACTATTATTCTCAAAATATTCGTGGTGGTGAAAACAACAGATTAACATCAGAGTTTGAAAATATGTGTAGGGATATCTTTATTGGGAAATATCATTTGGCGACCAAAGAAATAAGGCAAGGTAGATCATCTAAAAATCATTAACATACAAAATTATGAAAAACCAAATATTTCTATTATTCTTACTTTTTAGTATTTGTACAACATATGCACAGCATAGGCAACAGGATGACACTATAAAAAGACTGTATTTAGACGAATACCCTTATGCTAATGTATTGGAGTATCTAAATAATCCTGACACTATATTTTTTTGCCATTATTATCCACGTCGAACAGAGGAGAAAAAAACTCCTTTTGCAATAAGTTTATTCGTTTATAGAAAAAATCAAGAATGGTGGGCAACGACATTATATTCGTATGTGTCAGGCAACTGCAGCAAAAGAAAATATTATTGGAAACTAACAAATCCTATGTGGATTGAAACGGACTTAACACCAGAAATAGCAAGTGCAATCAGTGAATTAGACAGTCTGCATTATGGATATGATATCTCTATACTCCATACATGGGTTTATATTAACTGTGGAAGAATAATAACAAAGGATTTAATAGGAAACATACGAGATTTCGCAAATATTGTACCTAAGTTTTCCTATGTTTTCACTGTTTGCTTTTTGGAATCATACAACAACAATATTGTTAAAACCTTTAGAACAACAGTTCGGAAATAAAATTTTAACAAATCATAGAGACAAAAGAGAATCTGTATCATCCATTTGCCCATAATACAAAAAGAACGGGAGATTAAAAGGGGCCAGGGCAGATCGCCATGATGCACAGTATAATCATGGAGGAAAGAATAGGCAGCCGAATCCTAACCAAAGAAAGGGAGCAGACAAAAGGCGAAATAAAGGCAAGCAAATTAATTAGTATAATCTTAAAATAACAGAATCATGTTGAAGCAAAAAATTCTAAACGATGCATGTATCAACCATAAACTAATCGCATTTCGAACAGAAAAAGAAGAATGGGGAGATACTATCGTAGGATATGTCAAAGAAGTGACCACTCAAAGGGTAACTATTAATGAAGTTGACGAATACGGGATTCCTATCGGTACCACATCGTTCAAGATGAATGATTTGATTGATATTGTAATAGATGATAAAACACTGAAGTGTCTTGAAATCCTTGAGGGTAAGAATAAACGACTTGCACGAAAAGAATGCTCAACAATTTGGGGGAATGGCTATGAAATAAAGGAATATATATATAGATGGGGGAAAAACAGGAAACCCATTACATTATTTGTAGAGGATAACGAAAATGACGATACAAATGTCATTGGTTTTGTTGATGAAATGGATGAAAAAAGTGTATTGATTGAGATGATTGATAACTATGGAGAATTAGACGGAAAAATTCTAATACCATTAGAGACAATCACAGGAATAAGAAGGGACAGTCAGGAAGACAACGCGCGATGGATTCTATACCAAAATAGTCGATTAAAAGAAAGATAGAAATTGATACTGAATTTTGAAAAAATGGCAACACGGTGAGACGAAAAGGTTGAACAAGAGACTATACCAACGAGAGAATTGGACAAATTGAAACAAACAACACAAATAGCAATGAGGAACTAAGGACAGCCATACTAAACTCTACTAAAGAAACCATTAAAAATATGCAATGATATGAAAAAACGAGTATTGTTTGCATTCTTTTTGTTTGTTACTGAGTGTTTGATGTGTCAAAGAGACTTAACGGTTAATTTGGATACAGTATCTTATGCTGTTTTGAATTCTTATGATTTGGATAGCATAGTTATAATTAATATTTCAAACATATCTCAAGATGATTTATACATATGGATAACCGCTTGTCCAGATTCAACACTACCCGACATAAAACAAAAGCACAAATTCTTTTTCCGTACTTGCGGAGACAGAAAATATACTTTGTTTGAATATTTAACAGATAACTGGTCTCTCAATACAGATAATGTGTATTTGGGGTTTTCGTTCATCAAAATGATTGTTCCAGGAAAAACGTTTCACTTGGTGTCATCATTAAAAAATGTTGATTTCTATTTAAAAAGAACCGTAATTATGAAAAAAAACATATTCGAAGACTCTTTTATAAAAATAAAGGAAGTCTGGTTGTATAAACCTGACGTTATTGTTCTTGACAGCATTGTTCCAGTTACGTCAGATTTATAATCCCTTGTTGCGGCGGATCTGTGATCCGACGCTGCTTGATATAAGGATTTTCAATCCGCAAACACGATTCAATTATATATGCTTTGATCTGAAGGTTGAAGCTCCGTAGCAACAGGCTGCCAGCATATTTCGCAATAGATGCCAAAGCACAGCACATGGCAGACATTAATAAAAGACATCTGATGAGAGATTGTGCGCTCCCAATATTGACAGAGTTTTGTGGAGGTAATAAACAAAAAGCTATTGATATAATAAGTCAAGAAACAAATTACAAAAGTCACCCGTCATGGCACAAAAAATAAAAATCACTTTTATCCCCATTGCAATACTATTGCTACTGTATGGTTGTGACCGTAAGACTGACACACTATATTACTATCAGTTTCAGGACCGAACAGACTGTGACTATTGTTTTCCTGCTTATTGCTTTTATTATGACACGGCATTTCATTACACAGCAATTCAATTTGGTTTTTATGAGAACAACAGTGGTTTTCTGCGTGACTCATTATTCTTCATATATATGCGAGACTCCATTGTGGCAATGAAGATTCCGTCATGTCATAATGATGTGTATTTCGATTCGGTGAAATGTTACTGCGAATATCCAAGCCATTGGAGATTCACATTCGAAATGTCTGTTTCCGAACAAGGAAAGTGTCAATTGTTTTTGCATTCTCCACGCTCAAAGGAAGGATTTTATCTCTTTGAACCCACTCCGTCAGAACGTAGTTTAATAGACTATGCTGTGTGTCAATTAATGAAAAAAGACACGGGATTATTCATGACTTTTAACAATGGTCTAAATATCCCAGGCGATCCTGTTTATTTTGTCATAAAATTGTATTATAGGAACCGAATTTATTCTTATATTGGCGATCAAAATGCAGATGACGTTCCTAATGAAATATTCTTCTTCCGTGATGCTATGGGTGCAATAGCACAAAATCATTTTTCAAAACAGAGTCCTGTTTGCAAACCCATATTCCATCAATCCATTTCAGATGAACTATATGGAATTATAGATCAAGACTGTTTTGACGAATGACATACATTTTTTTAATGCGGCAGATTGTAACCCGTTGCGGCGGATGTTCCCTTCGTCGCGGCGGATTTGCAATCCGACGCTACTTGATATAAGGTTTTTCAATCTGCAAACACGATTCAATTATATATGCTTTGAAGCTCCGTTGCAACAAGCTACCAGTCAATTTCGCAATAAAACCACCATTTTTGCATTAACTCCATAAAGGGCGCCTGTAATAATTACTTTTCAAACGGCGTGGTATGCCTGCGAATACCTAATGAGTAAAGAAAATGCAATGAGCAATTAAACGAATTGAGTCCGACATTTGATTAAACTATGAAGGAGGACGTTGCTGCCCACTCGCAGGCTCCTCTACGCGCTCCACAGGAGCTTGTACCAAGCAAAACGCGAACGTTTCGCAAAGCGAGAGAAAAGAAAACTTGTTTGCTTTTCCGAGCCAAAGAAATGTCAACGAAGATAATTAAACGATTTTAAAGGTTTCCAATAGATACTACTGATAAACCAGTCACTGTAAGAACTCGCATTCTTGCCGTGTGCTTTTTATTGGTGACACAATAAATTGTGGCAATAGTCGTTTCTGATATACAGGACTAAACGAATTAATATATAAGGTCAAACGCACAATACAAACC
>Ga0247610_10003507_pt1 | contig 17181 bp, 17 predicted proteins | sample 174DNAGHGhighgp2_FD_193483 | JGI IMG/M metagenome (GOLD analysis project Ga0247610, IMG submission 193483) | Sheep rumen microbial communities from Palmerston North, Manawatu-Wanganui, New Zealand - 1742 DNA GHGhigh gp2 | ecosystem: Host-associated > Mammals > Digestive system > Stomach > Rumen... | reverse complement strand
CGCAGTCGTTGAAGTCTTGCTCGGTGAGAGCTCTGGCTTCTTCGAGAGAGGCCGGCTTGTTCTCAAGGAGTTTGTCGGTGACGACCTTGGAAAGGTTCTGGAATTTGTCGCTGGCGGAAACGAAGTCGGTTTCGCAGTTGACTTCGACGATGACGCCGGTTCCGCACTTGTCGCAGAACTTGGCGCTCGTGAGGCCTTCGGCCGCTGTGCGGCCGGCGCGCTTCGCTTGCTTGGCGATGCCTTTTTCGCGAAGGAGGTCCAACGCAGCTTCGATGTCCCAATCCTTCTCTTCGAGGGCGTGTTTGCAATCCATCATGCCGGCTCCGGTTCTTTCGCGGAGGGCTTTGATGAGTTCAATCTGATTCTTCTCAGCCATTATTTGGCCTCCTCAGTCTTGGTTTCTTCTTCGGCCGGTTTCTCGGCTTCTTCTTCCTTCGGTTCGGCGGCTTCTTTGGCGGCCTGCTCTTTGGCGGCTTTCATCGCGGCATAGCGGGCGGCTTTCTCAGCCTGGATGCGAGCATAGCGTTCTTCGCGCTCCTTGCGGGCGGCGCGGATCGCGGCGCGACGCTGCTCATTGATCATGTCGGCGTTGCGGATCGCATCTTTCATCGTCGCTTCTTCGCCTTCATCAGGGACATAAGCGATCTCGGTGATGCCACCCTTGGCTTCGACGATGGCGTCGGTCAAGACGCCGATGAGAAGTTTGATGGCGCTGGTCGCATCGTTGTTGGACGGGATCGGGAAGGTGACGCGGTCCGGATCATCGTTGGTATCGCAGATGGCGAACACCGGGATGCGGAGAGCGGTCGCTTCTTTGACGGCATTGTGCTCGACGGTCGGGTCGACGACGATGATGGCCTGCGGAAGGCGGCGCATCTCTTTGATGCCTTCGAGGTTGCGGCTGAGCTTTTCAAGCTCTTTGCGAAGGATGGCGACCTCTTTCTTCGGAAGGCGATCGAAGGCGCCTTCGGCTTCCATCGTTTCGAGATCTTTGAGGCGACGGATGCGGGAAAGGATCGTGCGGAAGTTGGTGAGCGTGCCACCGAGCCAGCGATGGGAGATGTAGAAGCTGCCCGAACGGGTGGCTTCGTCGATGACGATCTGCTGGGCTTGGTTCTTGGTGCCGACCAAGAGGACCTTACCGCCGTTTTCGACGATGGTCTTCAAAGCGGCATAAGCGGCGTTGACCTGTTCGACGCTCTTGTTGAGGTCGATGATGTAAATGCCGTTGCGGGCGCCATAGATGTAGCGGCCCATTTTCGGGTTCCAACGGCGGGTTTGATGTCCGAAGTGGACACCGGCGTTCAAGAGTTTCTTGACGGTGATGATGGGGGCGGAAGGATCATGAAGGATCTCTTCCATGGTCGGTTCGGCAACTTGTTCGGCCTCGACCTTGATTTCTTCGTCACTCATTTTGGTGACCTCCATTTGTTTGAGCCTCCTCCGCTTCGAACACCTGACCACCCAACCTAACCGGATGTTTGCTTCCCGTAGGCGGGAACGCGGCGGTGAATTCGCGGAGTGCGTATTAGCTCTCTTAGAGAGCCGGTGTGTATCATACTACGCGGGAGCGCGTTTGAAAAGCACCACTTGAAAGAAAAAGCCCCGATTGGGGCTGAAATTCTCTTATTTGTCCTTTTTCTTGGCCCGAGGGAAGTAGGAATTGTACTGCTCTTTCATGCTCTCGGGACTGACGTGAGTATAGACCTGGGTCGTCTGCAAAGACTCATGACCGAGCAGTTCTTGGATGATTCTTAAATCGGCGCCGCCATCTAATAGATGGGTTGCGAAGGTGTGACGGAGTTCATGGGGATGCAAACCATAATAGATCCCCGTCTTGGCCTCCACTTCTTTGAGAATGTATTCCAAACCTCTGGTGGAAAGCGGCTCGCCGCGGGAACTGAGGAAGAAGGTGTCAGCAACCGAAGCGGTCCGATGGCGGGATAAAAGCACTGGTCTCAAATTGGCCGCATATTCTTTCATCGCCTTCGCCGCGGTGCGGGAAAAAGGCACAAGTCGCTCTTTTTTGCCTTTTCCAAACACGCGAATGACCCGGTTGGCATAGTCGATTTGCCGGCCGGTGAAAGAGATGACTTCGCTGGCCCGCATGCCAGAAGCATACATGAGTTCGAGGATGGCTTGGTCGCGGACGGCGAGCTCATCTTCGCGTTCGGCGTTCTTGGCAAAGAGGGTTTCGACCTCTTCGAGACTCAATGCGGTCGGGTAACGGACCGGGTTTTTCGGCGAACGGACGAGCAAGAACGGATTGGTCGCGCAGTAGGATTGATCGACGCAGTAACGGTAGAACCCCCGCAAAGCGGACATTCTCCGCTGGCAGGAACGGGTCGTGACTCCGCGATCTAGCTCATTGGATAAGAAATCGCGAATCAACCGTTTGTCGACTTGGTCGAAAAGGACATTCCGCCCATCGAGGAAAACGAAAAACCGATCGATGTCACGACGGTAATTGTCCACCGTCTTTTCCGAATAGCCCCGATCGAGGCGGAGATGTTCTAGAAATTCCCGTTCCGGTTTATTCATGGATGTCCTTCCAATACGATTCTATCGCATGGAGGGCGATTTCGATTGTTTTTTCGCGCGATTTCTTGCTGGAATCGGGGAAGAGAGCCCAGTTGGCGTTCATCGGTTCGAAGCGGCCGCCCACGAAATGGAACAGGTAATCGAGCAGGGCGCCGATGACGGTTTCTTTCGGCACATTTATGTGCGGTTTGCCCTCTAGACGGCGGGCGACCTCCACCGCCGCAATGATGCCGACGGCTGCGGATTCGACATAACCTTCCACGCCAGAAAGCTGTCCTGCGATGTAAACGTTGGGTGCTTTCTTGAGGGATAAATCTTCGTTCAAAGCGTGCGGCGCATCCAAATACGAGTTGCGATGCATTAAGCCATAACGGAGGAATTCGGCGTTCTCCAAGCCAGGGATCATCCGGAAGACACGTTTTTGTTCGGGATAAGTGAGGTTGGTTTGGAAACCGACGATGTTGTAATAATCGCCGAGTTTGGTGTCTTGGCGTAGTTGGGCGACGGCGTAAGGTTTCGGGTGTTCCGGAGTACCAAGCCCAAAGGGCTTCAACATGCCGTGACGAAGGGTTTCGTGACCGCGTCCCGCCATGATTTCGACCGGTAAACAACCTTCGAAATAATGGGTGTCGATGCTATGGATATGGGCCCGTTCGGCATGAGTCAATTCGATGATGAATCGATCATATTCTTCTTTGGTGAAGGGGCAGTTCAAATAGGCATCATCCCCTTGATCGAAACGGCTTTTCGCATAGACTTTAGTGAAGTCGAGACTGTCCTTGGCGATGATCGGCGCGGAGGCATCGAAGAAGGATAAATTGGTGCCGCCGGAAAGTTCCAAAAGACGATCATAGAGGGCGCCATCAGTAAGCGGTCCGGTCGCCAAAATGCATAAATCCTCGCCAAAGTCGGTTTTTTCTTCGCGAATCAGATGGAAATTCGGAAAAGTGAGCAGGCGATCGGTCATCGCTTTGGCGAACAAATCGCGGTCGACGGTCAAGGCGTTCCCGCCGGGAATCGCGGCCTCGTCGGCAGCTTCCATCATCAAAGAACCCATGCGCCGCATCTCTTCTTTTAGAAGTCCGCAGGCATTGGTAAGTTGCATGCTCTTGAGGGAATTGGAACAGACGAGTTCGCCGAGGAGCGGGGTGATGTGGGCGCCGTCATCGTAACTCGGACGCCGTTCGTACATCGTTACCTCATAACCTCTCTTGCATAAGAAATAAGCGGCCTCGCTCCCGGCCAGTCCTCCGCCGATGATCGTCACCGCTTTATTTTTCATCTTTCTTTTTTCCCTTCTCGGAAATCCACTCGACGTAACGGCACTTCGGGAAATTGGTGCAGCCATAGAAGTCGACTTTCTTTCCGTGCTTCAGTTTCAAATGACCTTTGCCGCAGGAGGGGCAAATCCGCAGATTGCCCGTATCTTCTTCGGGCTGGGTCCGTTTGGAGATCGATTCGACATAAGTGCAAGTCGGGAATCCGATGCAAGCGATGAAGGGACGGCCCTTCTTGTCTTTGCGTTTGATGAGGTCTTTGCCGCAGACGGGGCAAGGACGACCGACTTTTTCAACTGGAGCGGGTTCCTTCTTTTCGATATAGGAGCACTTCGGGTAGTTGCCGCAGGCAACAAACGTTCCGTAACGGCCTCTCTTATTCAATAAAGGAGCGCCGCAGACCGGACAGAATCTGCCGGTCGGCTCATCAGGATCCTTATACATCTTCTTGGAAACTTTCTCGAAGTGTTCGATGAACGGACCATAGAACTCATTCATCGCGGTAAGACGATCAAGTTTGCCTTCCTCGATTTCGTCGAGTTTGGTTTCCATCTCCGCCGTATATTTGGCCGAGACGATTTTCGGGAAGTATTTATCTAATACCTGGATGGTGCGGATTCCGCTTTCGGTCGGGGTGACCACGCCACCTTTTGAGGAGATATATCCACGTTTCTGTAAGGTCTGAATCGTTGAAGCGTATGTCGAAGGACGGCCGATGCCTTCCTCTTCCATGAGTTTGACGATTTTCGCCTCGGTATAGCGGGCGGGAGCCTTGGTGAACTTTTGCTCTTTATGGGTGTCGACGATCGGATAATCCGCGCCTTTCGTTAAGGGCGGAAGTTCTTTGAGAACCTCTTTGTCTGGATCTTTCGAAAGGATTTCATGACCAAGGAACAATGTCCGCGAACCAACCACTTTAAATGTCAATCCATTCGCTTCGAAAACCGCGGTTGTCACCTCTTCTTTTTTATCGCTCATGCAGGACGCGAGGGCGCGCTCATAGATGAGGCGATAAAGTTTTGCTTCGTCGGCGCCGACGAACTTGGCGACAAGGTCGGGCGTGCGATGGGTGCCGGTCGGGCGGATGGCCTCGTGGGCGTCCTGGGCATTCACGATCTTCTTGCCCTCTTTGACGAAGCCAAGATATTGGGGTCCATAAGTCTCAAGAATGTAGGGTTTCGCGTGCTTTTGATAGAAATCTGGGGACAGGCGGGTGCTGTCGGTACGGATGTAAGTGATCAAACCAACGTGCTCGCCATTGATGTCCATACCTTCGTATAGGCGCTGGGCGATCGACTGGGTCTTATGCGTGGAGAAGTGATACCGTTGGTAAGCTTCTTGTTGCATCGTTGATGTCGTAAGCGGAAGCCGGGACGGAATGCTCTTCACCGAACTCGACAAATCGACCAAATGAAGCTTTCCTTGTAGGCGCGAAAGTAGCGCGTCCGCATGGTTTTCGTTGACGATAGTAACCTGTTTTCCATCAACCCTATCCAGGGCGAGTTTCAACTTGCGGTTCCCGTCTTTGATCGTCACTTCGATCGTCCAATATTCCTCAGGGACGAATTCGGCGATCTCTTTGTCGTTTTCGACGATCATCTTCAGGGTGGCGGACTGGACGCGGCCGGCGCTCTTGGAACCCATGCGGTTCTTTAGCAGCGAGCTGAGCTTAAAACCGATAATACGGTCGCACATACGGCGCGTTTCCTGCGATTCCACCAATTTCATGTCGATTGTGCCAGGATTTTTGAGGGCTTCAAGAATCGCTGGGCGGGTGATTTCGTGGAACTGAAGACGTTTTGTAGTCGCGACATCAAGACCGAGAATCTGGGCCAAGTGCCAGGAAATAGCCTCCCCTTCACGGTCAGGGTCGGTCGCGAGAATGACTTCGTCGGCCCGACGCGCATTGGCCTCTAATTCGTGGATGATGCGGCTGCGATCAGGGTTGATTTCGAAGTCTGGCTTGAAGTTATCATTGACGTCAATGCCGAGTCCTCCTTTGCCGCGTGTCGAAAGGTCGCGCACGTGCCCTTGCGAGGCCATGACTTTATAGTCTTGCCCGAGGTAACGGCCAATCGTATCACACTTTTTTGGGGATTCGACAATGACGAGTTTCATACTTTTCCGAGAAGAACATACAAGGCATTTCAAGGTCCGTCAAGACAGGGATTTTTCCTTTTTCCTTATATAAATAAAAGGATTATTTATAAGTCTTCCTCCGAATTTTCTGTAAGCGTTTTCTCTCCTTTCAGATAAGCGTCCAAGTCCTCGATGTCATCCAAAAGAAGAGCCCCATCGCGAATGAGGGAGTTGCAAGCGCTCCCCGATCGGCATGGGTACGGGATGCAAGCGACATCCCGTCCGGCATACATCGCAAAGCCCACCGTAATCAGGGTCCCTGACATTTTTCCCGCCTCTCCGACGATGGTTAAACTGGATAGTCCGGCGATGATGCGATTCCGGGCCGGGAAACGATGCGGACGCGGCTCGGTTCCGGGTGGATATTCGCTGAGAATAAGCCCATTCACTTTGATGCGATTATATAGGTCCCTAGATGTCGATGGATAAGGCACGTCAATGCCCGATCCGAGGACGGCGACGGTCTTTCCGTGGTTCTTCAAGGCGGTCTCCGCCGCAGCCGCATCAATACCGCGTGCGAGCCCGCTGACAATCACATATCCGCGGTTGATAATCTCTCGCACGAAATACTCCGTTGTCTCAAGTCCATAAGGCGATGCGTCTCGGCTTCCGATATAGGAAACGCAACGATCCACATCGGAAACGAGTGAGATATCCCCGTAGTAATAAAGAACAATCGGGGTCTTGGGAACGGATCTTAGAGATTGGGGATAATCATCATCCACGATCGTCGTCGTTTTGCACCGCAACGAGGACGTCAATCGTTTGATTTCCTCATCGCTCAGATCTTCTTTGCGGACCATCGCCGCGTGCATCGCATCGAAGTCGCCCTCATATTTGACCGACAGGGCGACGAGAATGTCATGTGCCTTCATAAAAAAACTACCTCCATATAGAGATAGTCATTCACTTCGTCTTTTTTACCTAAAACAGGGTCAATTGTCTCTGATAATAGGCGGCAACGGGTTTGAAGCTCTTGCGATGGACCCCGGGAATCGGGCCATATTGGTCGATCGCGGCCAGATGTTCGGCCGTTCCATACCCTTTATGTTTGGCGAACCCGTATTGGGGATATTGCTTATCAAGCTCTTCTAGGTAATGGTCTCTGCTCACTTTGGCGAGGATCGAGGCCGCGGCGATATTGAGGCACTGGGCATCCCCTTTGACCATCGCGATGACGGGGACGTCCATCGCTAAAGGCATCGCGTCGGTGATGATGAGGTCATATTTCGTTTTAATTTGCGATAGAGCCATCCTCATCGCCTTTTTCGTCGCCTGATAGATATTGACCGCATCGATCTCCTCCGCGGGCACAGAAGCGATGCCATAGCCGAGCGCGTGGGCTTTGATCTCCTCGAACAAAGCCTCCCGTTTCTTGGCGGTCAGTTTCTTAGAGTCATCGATATCCGGGTTTTCGTAATCAGGCGGGAAAACGACCGCCGCGGCGAAAACGGGGCCCGCCAAAGGGCCGCGTCCCGCTTCGTCGACGCCGGCGATGAGCCGAACCGTTTTGCTATAGAACTCTTTTTCTTTAGTCAGCATCCGCCGTCTCCAAGGTAACGGGACCGAGAATGCCGTCCTGATATTCTTTTAGTAAGATAAAAGCGGCCTTATCGCCATCCGGCTCCCCGCCTTTTAAGAGGAAACCGCGTTCTTTGGCGATGACACGAAGGGCTTCTTCGTTCGTGATATCCGCCAAAGAGGGGATCGGATAACGGCCGCCCAAAATGATCGGGTAATCTTTCCGCAGCAAATCGAGGAGATAATCCGCCAAGGCATGGATCGGAAGGACCTCTTCTTTGATCGAACCGGTCAAGGCGAGGTGAATCGCCTCTTCCTCGGTCGGGTAATTCATCGGCAAAATGCCTGGGGAGTCCAATAGGACGAAAGAAGAGGGCAACTTGACCCATTGCTCGGCCCGGGTCACTCCGGGGCGATTGCCGGCCTTGGCGACCGCTTTGCCGGCCAAGTTATTGATGAGGGTGCTCTTGCCGACGTTCGGCACGCCGACGATGCATAGACGGATCGGCTGCGGTTTCATGCCGATGCGTCTTTCTTTCTCACGTTTCTTTTCGACGAGAGGCCTCGAGGCTTTTTCGATGAGGGCCATCGCCTTCTCCGCTTTGAGGTTGGCGGAGGCCGCGGCGATGCCTTCTTTGGCGAAATATTCAATCCATTTTTCCGTTTCCTTCGGATCGGCCAAATCGGTCTTGGATAAGAAGACCAACCTTCCTTTTCCTTCGGAAAGTTCGTGCAGAAGCGGGTTTCTCGAACTATGAGGGACCCGGGCGTCCACCACTTCGACGACGAGGTCGACGGCCTGCATGAAAGAACGCAAGGCGTTGAGGGCTTTGCGCATATGGCCGGGAAAATAATGGACGTTCTTCTGTTGATTCATCGAATTGATTCTACACTACGGAAGGGGAAACGGGGAATGAAAAAGGGCCCAAACGGGCCCTATTCGTCGGAAGGTTATTTCTTCGGTTCGACTTCTTTGATACGAGCAGCCTTGCCAGAGAGACCACGCATATAGAAGATGCGGGCACGACGGACCTTACCATGCTTGACCACTTCGATCTTCTGGATCGACGGGGCGTTCACCGGGAAGGTGCGTTCGACACCGATGCCACCGCTGATCTTGCGGACGGTGAAGGTTTCTCCAACCCCATCGCCACGGCGCTTGATGACAACGCCTTCGAAGACCTGGATGCGTTCCTTCTTGTTCTCGATGATGCGGACGTAGACCTTGATGGTATCGCCACCCTTGAACTCAGGAATGTCGGTGCGAATCTGACGGGCGGTAATCTCTTTCACGATATTGTTGTTCATGACGTTACCTCCTTTGGGAAATTCTTTCTTAGCAGGTTCACATCGACTTCCGGATGGCGGAACGTGCGCAGCGCCCTGACGGACGCAAGAAGTATCATACGCGAGAGCCACCTTGTTTACAAGGACAAACGAATCTATGTAAAAAAGCGGCACCCGTTGTCTATCTAATGGTAGGAGGGGAGAAAATGCACATTTCTCATCTCTCGGGTGCCGCTCTCCCTATGAAGAGGCGCGGACAATGCGGAAGCTCATCAAGATTGTCTTGGTGGCTGCGCTGTGTCTGTGGCTTTTAGTAGGGTGGTAAGGAAAACCCTAGCGCGAAGCTAGGGAATCCTTACAACGACCCCATTGTAGACCAACCCCGCTCGCGATGCAAGAGCGGCAACTTCGCCTGCGGGGTGCTGCAATGTGCAATAAAAGTCCTCAATATGAGGACTTTTTTGTTGCTTTACCGTTTCTTGGACTCAAGGTAATGTCTGCGATTTTCCATCACCTTTTCGACAGGGATATGTTGGAAGGTGACCGCGTCGACATAAGGGGAAACATCCGCTAATTGATCAAGGGTTTCCACCGTCCAACAATTGACGATTCCGCCATGCTTGCGGTAACGCTGAACCCACTTGTCTTTGACCTGGGTGATTTCCAAATCCAAGGACTCGAATTTGTTGCGGAAAATGCGAACCCAATCCTTCTTTTTTAACATGAGCAACTGGCGTTCGAAACGGCCCTTCCCAAAGCGAGCGAGAGCGCGAGGGTCGAAGCAGATGACGGCGATCTTGGAAGGATCCTTGATTTGCTCGAGGATTTTCTTTGTTGCGTCCGCGACTTCATTGTAGTTTTTATTGACGACTTTCATCTCCACAACGATAAGGACTTTTTCCTGGTTCAGATCGAGCACTTCTTGGAGGGTTGGGATCTCGCCGCCGTCATGGAGGCGATACCCTTCTTTGATCTCTTTTGAGGTCAGTTCTTCGATATGCCCTTCCTTGCCGGTCATGCGAAGAAGATCGCTGTCATGGCAGACGAACAAAATGCCGTCTTTGGACAGGTGGACATCGAGCTCGAATGCCATGTTGTGCTCGATGGCGTTTTCAAACGCTTTCATGCCGTTCTCGCTGCGCGTTTCATCGTGCAAGCCGCGATGGCAGACGCCGAGATAGAATTGCTCAGGATAATATTTAAAACCGTGTTTCATGCTGAATACCTCGCCATTGAGTATAACCCCAATCCAACGGATTATCATTTTCTATTCATGTAAAGCAAATTCGCTTGACAGGTTGTATATGCCTGCGTAGTATATGTACGCACCAAGTGCCACCCAAGTATATAAAGGAGACAAAACCATGTCCGTCAAAATCAGATTGACCCGCATCGGCCGCCACAAAGATCCGTTCTACCGCATCGTCGCCGCCGATAGCCGTTTCGCCCGCGATGGCCGCTACATCGAGCAGATCGGTACCTATGATCCGGCCCTCGGCATCGAGAAAGCCGAAATCAACGAAGAGCTCGCCCTCAAGTGGCTCAACAGCGGCGCCACCCCGAGCGATTCGATCCGCGCCATGTTCACCAAACACGGCATCATGGCCAAATACGTCGAAGGAAAAAAGGCTGCTAAGAAGGAAAGCAAATAACAATGGACTTTGAGAACATCATCCATACGCTCATCGACCCGCTCGTCGAGAAGCCGGAGAAGATCGTCATCAAAGAACTGTCCGGAGGCGGCAGAAAAGACGTCACTCTGCTCATCATCGCAGAAGATGACGACACCGCCCGTTTGATCGGGAAGCGCGGCGCCGTCGCGAACGCCCTTCGCGAGGTGATTGGCATTGTCGGCAAAGCCGATAACAGCAATCTGCGCATCCACCTGAAATTCGAAAGCTTCTTAGAGAAGGAGAACGACGCCGAATAAGGCGCCGTTTTGCTTTCGATGGGCTATATCCGCGTCGCGGAAATCCGCAAGACCTTCGGCCTCAAAGGCGAAGTGCTTTGCTATTCTTTGACTTCTTTCCCGAAGCTTCGCTTCAAGAAAGGGCAGAAGTTCTTTTTGAACAAAGACGGAAGCGAGGAACGGCTCGAAGTCACCCTCCATTCCTTCCGTCCCTCTGACGATTACGTCTATCTCGGCTTCGAGGAGTTCCCCTCGATCGAAGCCGTCACCCCCTACCTTCATTTCTACGTGGAAATGAGCGAGGAAGACGCCCCGCTTCCCAAAGATTACGTCCGCCTCACCGACTTATACGCCTGCAAGGTGTATGATGAGGAAGGCAACGAACTCGGGCAAGCCAAGCAGCTCCTCGAGAACGCCACGACCCCCTCCCTGCGCGTCGGCCGCCAAGGCGAGAAAGACTTCTTCGTCCCCTGGCTCCGCGACGTGTTCATCAAAGATGTGGACATCGAGCATCATCGCATCGTCATCCACGTCATCCCCGGAATGCTATCATGAAAATCACCATTTTGACTTTATTCCCCGAAATGTTCGAAGGCGTCTTCTCCGCCTCGATTTTGAAGCGCGCCCTCGGAAAGGGCGTCGCCGAGATCGAGATCAAGAACATCCGCGACTACACCAAGGACAAATACGGCCGCACCGACACCCCGCCGATCGGGGGCGGAGCCGGCCTCATCCAGAAGTGCCAGCCGATCGTGGACGCCATCAAAGACGTCAGAGGGAATAACAGTCATGTCGTCCTCTTTTCGCCCCGTGGCGAGGCTTATAACGAAGCGAAGGCGAAAGAATACGCCAAACTCGACCACCTCGTCCTCGTCTGCGGCCATTACGAAGGCGTGGACGAACGGGTGAACGCCTATTGCGACGAACTCCTCTCGATCGGCGACTATATCCTCACCGGCGGCGAGATCCCCGCGATGGCGGTCGCCGATTCGGTCATCCGTCTTTTAGACGGGGCCATCACCGGGGAATCCTTATCCGACGAATCATTCAATGAGCCGTTATTAGAATATCCCCAATACACCGAACCGTATGACTACGAAGGCGAGAGGGTGCCGGATATCCTCTATTCCGGGAACCATGAGGCCATCGCCAAGTGGCGCCGCCTCCAAACCCTGAAACTCACCAAGAAATACCGGCCCGATCTCTTCGCCCAGCTCGAGTTATCCAAACAGGATCTCAAACTGCTCAAAGAAGACGAGGAAGGCATCCGGCCGAAATGGGAAAAGGACGCCTTGGAGAAGGGTAAGAAATTCATCAAATAAAAAGACGCCAAATGGCGCCTTTTTTGTTACATTCCTCCGAAGCGGCCTTTGCCCGACTTCTGATATTGTTTGAACTGCTTCATCACAATTATGCTTTTGAATATGAGGGATCCATCACTCCAAAAAGATAAAATCCGATTGTCGGATGGTGTTATTGTAAAAATGATATGGGTAGGCTTTGGAGGAAAAGAAAAATGAAGAGAACGATATTGGCCGCAGGACTATCCATCCTGTTTTTAGGTGGCTGTTCGCGGCAAATCCCGCAACCTTATTACGAAACCAATACCCACTACTCATTTTCGTCAATTGAAGGTCAGTCATTTTTGGATGGGGACATTTCCTCTTCTTCTTTTGCGATTCGCCCATGTTCTTTCGAAGAATATTATTCCTGCTTTACCGAATCCGAATCAAAAGGGAAATGGGGGTTGGAGTGGCAAAACCAAACTGATTACTCTGTTACTTTCGATTTAGTCGTTTGGGAGGCCGGCCCCTTTGTTTCAATGCCATCTTTCTTTTTCGGGTCGGAATTAGAAACACATAAATATGACAAAAAGAGTTGGGTTACCCTTCATATGGCTATCAATGAACATCATCGGGATGATGCGGACCGCTTGATGATACGAATGGATTTTGCCATCGAAACGCACCCTGAGATAAGAATCACGGTGTCGCCTTTTAACGAAAATCCCACCGATTCCAATTCATTCAAAGTCGTGATGAAAATGGATTAATAAAAAGACGCCAAATGGCGCCTTTTTTGTTACATTCCTCCGAAGCGGCCTTTGCCCGACTTCTGATATTGTTTGAACTGCTTCATCATCTCTTTGGATTGCTCCCATTTCTTGATGACGCGGTTCACGTCGGCGTTCGTCTTGCCGCAGCCTTTGGCGATGCGGATCTTCCGGCTGTTTTTGAGGCATTCCGGATGCCGTCTTTCATAAGGCGTCATCGAGTTGATGATCGCCTCGAATTCTTTCATGTCTTTCTCCGCTTTGGCCTGCTGCTCCGGGGTCACCTTCGGCATGCCTGGCATCAACGCGGTCAGCTTGCTTAACGAGCCCATTCTCTGGACCATCTTCATCTGACGGAGCATGTCCTCCAACGTGAAGGATCCCGACATCATTTTCCGGGCTTCGCGCTCAGCCTCTTCTTCGTCAATGTTCTCCTTGGCTTTCTCCACCAAAGAAACGACGTCGCCCATGCCGAGGATGCGGTCCGCCATACGGTCGGCGTAGAAGATGTCCAAATCGGAGATCTTCTCACCCACGCCGGCGAACTTGATCGGCAAACCGGTCATGTATTTGATGGACAAAGCCGCGCCGCCTTTGGCGTCGCCGTCGAGTTTGGCCATCACAAGACCAGTTAAGTGGACTTGGCTATGGAAGGCGTTCGCGACGTTTACGGCCTCTTGGCCGGCCATCGCGTCCACGAGCAATAAGGTTTCATCGGGATGGATCGCCTCGCCGATGTCGACGAGTTCTTTCATCAACGTCTCATCGATCTGCAGACGGCCCGCGGTGTCGAGAATCAAGACATCATAGTTGCCTGTCGCAACCCGTTCTTTGGCTTTCTTGGCGACCTCGACCGGATTGGCTTTGGTGCCCATCTCAAAGAAGTCGACATCGATCTCTTTGGCGAGTTGGCCTAACTGATCGATGGCCGCTGGACGATAAACGTCCAAACCGGCGAGGAGCACTTTCTTTTTGAGTTTGTTTTTGGCGAGATACGCCAACTTGCCGGCGGTCGTCGTTTTGCCGGCGCCCTGCAAGCCAACCAGCATGACGATGGTCGGCTTCTTTTTGAATTCGAGCGGGGCGTTGTCTTTGCCAAGGAGTTCTTCCAACCGGTCATGGCAGATCTTGACCAACTGGTCGCCCGGATTGACGCGGCGAAGCGTCTCGACGCCTAAGGCGTCTTCCTTGACCGAAGCCAAGAATGATTTGACCACTTTGAAATTGACGTCGCTTTCTAAGAGGGCGACGCGGATTTCTTTAAGGGCCGCATCGATATTCGCTTCGGTGAGCTTATCTTCCTTCCGCATCTTGCGGAAAATGTTCTGGAAGCGTTCCGTCAGGTTCTCAAAGGCCATGGATTGCCTCCTTTAAGGCGTCGATGTCGCCGGACTCGGCGAGTTCGAGCAATTGTTTCTTTTTGGCGACCAGCCCGAGTTTGGATTCATATTCTTCGAACTTCTTGGTCGCTTTCTTGATCGCGTCTTCCACCGCCGCGCGGCTGATGCCGCGGTTCTCGGCGATCTCCGATAACGACAAGTCATACGCGTAGTAGTCGCGATAAAGCTCTCTTTGGGCATCGGTGAGCAAAGAGGCGTATTCATCGAAATAGGCTAAGGCTAATACCCGGGTATCGATCTCTTTCATTCTTTGACCTCCCCGATGAGCAAGCCGTGCAAGAAGCGGTCCAAATCAAATTCCTCTAAGTCATCCATCTTCTCGCCCAAACCGACGAAGCGGACCGGCACGCCGATCTCTTCGCGGATGGAAAGGAGAATGCCGCCTTTGGCGGTTCCGTCCATCTTGGTGATGACAACGCCCGTGAGGGCGGTCGCTTCCTGGAAGGCTTTGGCCTGAGAAACGCCATTTTGGCCGGTCGTCGCATCGATGACTAAGAACGTCTCGTGCGGGGCGTCCTCGATCTCTTTGGCGATGACCCGTTTCATCTTGGATAGCTCCGCCATCAGATTGGTTTTGTTCTGCAATCTGCCGGCCGTATCGACGATGCATAGATCGATATTATGCTCTTTGGCGTATTTGACGCCGTCATAGGCGACGCTCGCGGGATCGCCGTTCTCTTTGCCGGTGACGATCGGGCAACCTAAACGGTCAGCCCAAATCTTAAGCTGTTCCACCGCGCCCGCTCGGAAGGTATCGCCCGCCACGAGCATGACCGATTTGCCGCGTTTCTGATAACGTTGGGCCAGTTTGGCGATGGTCGTCGTTTTGCCGACCCCATTGACCCCGACCACCAAAAGAACAGTCGGTCCGTTATCCGCAAAGCGGATATCGTTGACGATGTCCTCGCCGCTTTCGACGTAGGAAACGAACATCATATCGATGAGTTCTTCGTTAATGACTTGGGGATCGGTCAATCCTTCTTCTTCGGATTTAGTGAGTAAGTTATCAATCAAAGACAACGTCAGTTTGACGCCGACATCGGCTTCGATGAGGATCTCTTCGAGTTCCTCAAAATAGGACTCGTCGACCGCTTTGTAGCGTTTGGCGAGAGCGTCGAGCTTATCGGCAAAAGCCGAACGCGATTTGCTGAGTCCCCGATCGTATTTGGAGGAAGTCGCGTCCTTCTTGTTGGCGAATTTCTGTTTGAGGAATGAGAAGAGGCCCATAAAAGCATCCGGCCTAATGGCCGTCACTACATTTTAGCCAATTTGTCGCCATAAGCAAAATGAAACGGGGGATCGCTGAGTCATGCGGATGAAAAAAACCGCTTACAATGATACGTTTGCTCTTTCTTTTTTCATCCGCATGGCGCACAATTAAATACCGTGGAGAGCGCCGTTAGAAACTCATGGTTTTTAACAAGGGGGGGTGCTGAACAGAGTTCCTTCCCGCACTACTTTCTCAACCACATTTACTGCAGGCCCCTATAGAGCATTCTAGCCTCTCGGGGCCTTTTTTCCGCTTAGGGCAAGGGAGGGAAATTATCGAAGAAAGAGACGAAAGACACCACCATTTCATTCGATTTTGATCAAAGAAAGGAACCTATATGACAAAAGTAACGAAAGCACTCCTTGTCGCCTTCGGGTCGGCTGGCTTAGTCGGCACCGGATTCGCGGCTTGGAACATCACCATCTCGGGTGGGACTTCGGCCAATCGCACCGTCACCCCGAACACCGATGGGGACGTCGTTCTCGTCGCCCGCGGCTTATTAGTCAGCGACGTCGCCACTTCCCTCACCTTCCATGCCGACACCGGCACCCAAGTCGCGACCTATAACGTCAAGGCCGAAGACAGCGACTGGTACGACAACGTCGACCTCCTCGACGCCAGCGAAGAAAAAGTCAGCCTCAAGGTCAGCTTTGCTGGTGATAGCGACACCCATGAGTGGAGCAACTACATCGCCCTCACCGAAGCGGTCGAAAGAACCTACAGCCCGTCCGAATGGCTCGAAGGCAAATCCTCCTCGGGTTTGGACGTCAGCTTCACCTTCAATTGGGTCGGACTCGGCGTCTATGCCAACCCGAAAGCCTATGCCCAAGCCACCTATCCCACCGTTGAAAGCCAACAAGCGTATCTCGAAGCCGTCAGCGCCGCGATCGAAGGCCTTCAATTCACCTTCTCGTTCGACTTGGTCGCCAATGAACCGGTGACGCCGCCTAGCCCCTCCGTCGAAAGCGTCAGCGCATCCCTCAGCTCGGCCTCGATCGAAGTCGGTCAGACCTCGACCTTGACCGTCAATACCAACTTAGCCAATAACGTGTCTGGTTACTCCATCGTCGAAGATAGCGGCATCCCCGCCGTTGCTTCCTTCGAAAATGGCGTTTTCACCGGCGTCTCCGCTGGCGAAGTCCGTTTCAAAGTCGAAATCGACAGCGTGAAGTCCTCTGAAGTCGTCCTCACCGTCACCGCCGCGTCTCCGGTTGACGAAGTTCTCGGTATTGTTATTGACCAAGCCAAAACCGATCCGACCGAACTCGAAGTCGGCGATGATATGACCCTCACCACCACCATCTCCAAGACTGGTGATCCGGCCATTTCCTTGAGTTGGGTTTCCAGCGATGAAGATGTCATCATGGTCGATGATGGCTATGTCCTTGCCGCTGAAGCGGGCACTGCGACCGTCACCGTCACCGAAACCAATTCCGATAAGTCCGCGTCCATCGTCTTCTCCGTCAGCGAACCTGCTCCGGTCGCTTCCATCACCAGCGTGTCTGTCAGCCCGTCTGAAGCCGAAATCGAAGTTGGTGGCAACACCACTTTGACCGCCTCCGTCGTTAAGGTTGGCGAAATCAGCGAAGCTGTCACCTGGAGTTCTGATGCCGAAGGCGTCGCGACCGTCGAGAATGGCGTCGTCACCGGCGTTGCCGCCGGCACCGCCCACATCACCGCGACCTCTGTTGCCGATGGCACCAAGAGCGGAAGCGCGACCATCACTGTCGTTGCTGCCACCCCAGTTATCAACTACGGCACCGCTGAAAGTCCTCTGGACGCAT
>Ga0247610_10003506_pt1 | contig 17182 bp, 19 predicted proteins | sample 174DNAGHGhighgp2_FD_193483 | JGI IMG/M metagenome (GOLD analysis project Ga0247610, IMG submission 193483) | Sheep rumen microbial communities from Palmerston North, Manawatu-Wanganui, New Zealand - 1742 DNA GHGhigh gp2 | ecosystem: Host-associated > Mammals > Digestive system > Stomach > Rumen... | reverse complement strand
TAGACCGAGTGGAACTGGGTTCGAGTCCCAGACTGGGAAATCTCTTAATAGTCGCAGTTGAAGACTTGATAGATATACTGCGATGAATCAACTGGTCATACAGGAAATGCCGAGCAAGTAGGCTATCCTAGTCACGGCGCTTGATGAAATGGAAGCCGGAGTCATGACCCACAATCCGGAAATAGTGGGAAATGATATGAAGGTAAGCGCAAGTGGATTTAGCAGTTGGCCGCGCAATCTTTTAGCATGCTCTTACAGCAATTCAAATTGTTAATTATTAGTCTGAAAGAACTAATCGGGGGAGTTCGATTCTCCTCATTCCCTGGTGGGCGAAAAACAACAAGAGTATGCGATTTTTGGGCCGATAGTTTAACTGGCTAAAACACCAGCTTTGCAAGCTAGAGATATGGGTTCAAGTCCCAACGTGTCCACCAATTTTGTGTCGGTCGTCGCCCAGCGGTAGGGAGGTTATCCAATTTGGTGATATCAAGTCGTGGGTTCGAATCCCACCGACCGGCGCTTTGATGATTTATTCCGGTATGGCGGAACTAGTAGACGCAGTGGACTGTTCGAATGGACACCTCAAGAAGTAATTCTTGTTGAAATGCTGGCTAAGTCGGTGAACCCTAAACTCAAATGTATGGGAACGCCGAGCAAGGTCAATTTGACCGTGTGTAGAGACTTTACACCAGCCTCCTGTTAGGGATGAAGACAAAGTCCAGACCACAATGTGAAAACGATGTGGCAGGAATCCACCGGGGAAACCCTTGTAGGAGCGGAGCCTACTACCGGAGCCATTTTTTCGAGAGGTGGTAGAGTCTGGCTTATTACAGTGACCCCGAAAGTCACCGGGGTGTAACAGCCTCCGCACGTTCAAATCGTGTCCTCTCGGCCAATTTTTCCATGCCCTAACAGCATCAATTCAATGGGAACAGGAGGTTGTGGGTTCGAGTCCCGCCCGGTTGCACATATGAGGTAACCGGTAGTTCAATGGCAGAACGCTTGTATAAAAAAACGGGTATGAGCCTTTTATGGTTTTTGTGTCGCGCGTGGTATACAGTCCATGTTTTTTGGTGGGGCTTGCTAGACCAAATGGTTCCCCGCGATGACTAATAATTGCGCCCCTACGGGCGCAACGGCGATTCACTAGATAATTCCGTGACACAAACCCTTTTATGGTGGCTATAGCTCAATTGGTTAGAGCGCTAGGTTGTGGCCCTAGATGTTGCGGATTCGAATTCCGCTAGCCTCCCCAAAATTTCATAGGGGGGTGGTATAGTGGCATTTGTGCCCTGGTCTCCAAAACCAGAGAGCGTGGTTCGATTCCGCGCCCCCCTGCCATTTTTGGCCCGTTGGCGAAGATAGGTTGTAACGCAGGGGTCTGCAAAACCTCTATACAGTGGTGCAAATCCACTACGGGTCTCCAGTTTTCGGTCCTATAAGCTAATCGGAAAAACTTTTTGGCTACGAACCAAAGATTCCCAGTTCGAATCCGGGTGGGACCACCATTTTTAGGTGATTAGCTCAGCGGGAGAGCGCCTCGTTTACACCGAGGATGTCGTAGGTTCAATCCCTACATCGCCTACCAATTAATTAATTTCTGGGTAATCGCGCGATTGGTCCCGGGAAGACACGAATGGGTATTCCAAGCGCCTGATTCGTGGGTGAAAGCCAATTAGGCATCTATGACCATCGGGTTACAGGCAACTTGGAGTTTTGCCGAAAATAGTATGCCCTAGCATAGGCTGAGTGCGAAGTTCCGATGGTGTGGCGACAGCGTCACATCGCGGGAAATCAGCAAGTGGCCCTTTACCGAGGTTTCCGGCCGCGAATGTATTTTTCGGGAGTGTCGTATAGGTAGTTGTGGTACAGAGGACTGAAAATCCTTAGGCAATGGTGCGACCCCATTCGCTCCCACCAGATTGCCCCCTTCCTTCCACGTAAGGGGCCGTGTGTAGAAACCGGAAGATTCTATGCTCTGTTCAAGTAGCAAATTCCATGGATAGTTGCGAAAGAGCACCAAGTGAACGGTATAATCTTGAAACCGTAATCGTGGAAACATTTTAATGCAGGGTGTGTCCAGTTAGCCGAAGACGGCGGTCTGTAAAATCGCCACCCAAGTGGTAAACATCATTGGTGCGAATCCAATCCCTGCAACCATTTTTCAGACGCTTGCAGCGATGCTTAATACCTATTCTTCACCTATATACGCCGGGGAATCCGATGTGGGTGCAGTAGTCCTGCAAATGCTATCGGGTAGTGGGGCGAAAAAGGCGTCTGCTTTAGGAGGGGTGGTAGAGTGGACTATTACAGCGGTCCTGAAAACCGCCGGGGTGTAACAGCCTCCGCACGTTCGAATCGTGTCCCCTCCGCCAGTTTGATTTCTCAGACCCAAACAGCAATCAAAAAATAATTATTAATGCTAATTCGCGGGTTGCCGGTTCGACTCCGGTCGCTCCCTACACATGGTGGGGAATGTAGCTCAACTGGACAGAGCAGCGAACAATAATATGGGTCTGGTTTATTTGGTTTGCCCATTGCCTCTACAACCTGGGATGCTACAGGGTTGTAATGGGCAGACCTCTCTTTTCGTGGTGGGGATTGGCGTAAAAGCAGCGCAGTTGCCTTTGGAGCAACTGGAGGAGGGGCGGTACCTCCATCCCCAGCCAATGCCATTTTGGGTCCATCGTTTAACGGTAGGACATAGCACTGTCGATGCTATTACCGGAGTTCGACTCTCCGTGGACCCGCCATTTTGTGCCGATATACCCAAGTGCCCAACGGGAATGGTTTTGTAAACCATCGGGGAAACCCTTCGTAGGTTGGAATCCTACTGTCGGCTCCATCTTGCCCCGGTCGCCCAATGGACAGGGCAACGGACTTCTAATCCGTAGGTTGCGCGTTCGAGTCGCGCCCGGGGCGCCACCGGAGAGTTGGCCGAGTCCGGCTTAAGGCAGCGCACTGCTAACGCGCCGGGGCCTAAAAACCCCCACAGGTCCAAATCCTGTACTCTCCGCCACTTTACCGGCGTGTAGTGCAATCTGGGAGCACACATGGTTTGGGTCCATGTAGTTGGGGGTTCAAATCCCTCCGCGCCGACCACTTTCTCAGGCACTTACAGCAACTTGAGCAGTTAGTTCAGTTGGTTAGAACATTATGTCGCTGGTTCGAATCCAGCATTGCCCAAAGTGGTGTCTGATTTTCTTTTGGGCCGCTAGTTTAATGGTAAAATGCTTGTCTGGCAGACAAGAGATGGCAGTTCGATTCTGCCCGTGTCCACCAATTTATGCCACATAGTTCAAAATAAACAGAACAAAGGGTGAGGTGCATTGGGAACGATGCACCGCGCAGATGTCACAAAAGTCATGGGAGATTGCTTGCAGCTCCTTTCGTGATGAGTCAAGTGACCGTGTAAGGTGATGGATTGGAATGTCATCCGCCGACTGCAAGAAAGATGTCATTTGACAACAGACTTCCATCGTAAATACTGAAAACCCCAAGAGACCCCGGGTGAAATTCCTGGGAGTGGGCCAATTTTGGGCCGATAGTTCAGTGGAAGAACGCCTCGTTCGCAACGAGGAGACATGAGTTCGATTCTCAACGTGTCCACCATGCGCCTTTAATTCAATGGTTAGAATGTAACCTCGCCAGGGTTAATATATGGGTTCGATTCCCATAAGGCGCTTACGCTCAATTTACGCCTCCGTAGGCAAACTGGTATAGCCACCACCCTTTCAAGGTGGATTTCTAGGGGTTCAAGCCCCCTCGGAGGTGCCATTTTTCAGACCCTTACAGCAAAAACAATTGGATAATGTAAGAACCTGTTATGTTCAAACTAGGTGGTCCAAATCCACCATAAGGGTCTGACCTTTTTGACCGAGTTACCTTCTGCGACCGTCGTAGGAAATGCGCGTTAGAAAGATGGTCGGACAAGCGGGGAGCGACCCGCACAATACCTTTTATGCCTTGATACGCGAGTAATTGACCTCGGCTCAGCAGTAAACTGGGTTCCCATGACCAAAATGGATGTGCGCAGTCCGGTCGGGAGGTAGCGGAGTGGATACCCGCAACACAGGCACCAGTTTTGGAGAGTTGGCAGAGTCTGGCTTAATGCACACGATTGGAAGTCGTGCGGGGTGTAAAAGCTCCCGGAGGTCCAAATCCTCCACTCTCCGCCAAATTTTGATTACCGTGGGTCTTGCATGGTGTGTCCAGCTGGCACGAGGAATCAAGACTAAGCCTTGAATTAGGGCTTGCTGCGGGTAGAACGACCCGATATCTTACAGGAATGTCGGACGGCAACATCGATGTGTAGTCCTAAGAGAAATAAAGTGAGACTACCGACGCCACTTGAAAGAACAGTGGGCCAAGTTGCCACAATTTATGGACGTATTAGTTTAATTGGTAGAACAACCACTTTATTGGAATATGCTGGTTCGAATCCAGTCTACGCCCAATCAATTTAGCACCTTGATGGCATTGCTAACCATCATGTGAATGACCGCCAGCGCAATTGGTCTCAGCGAAAGATTATATTGATTTGAATACTAGTAGGGTAGCTGCTATTGCCCCGAATAGATTCTGAATCGAGAAATCTGGATAAGGTCGCGGGGAGATAGCAGAACACCCGGATATAAACACGATGGGCACCCCGCCGGGTCAAAATGGTTATTCTTGTGCTCTTTTATGGGGACAGCATCACTGCACCTGATGTTGGATTGTTGCCGCATACACAATCCTAACCCATTCCTCTTTTGTAGATAAATAATCTTGAATCCAAGTGCAGTTTGGAGGGGTTAATAATGAAAATATGTGAAGTATGCGGACGGGAACACGATGGTTCCTATGGTAGTGGAAGATTTTGCTCAAAACATTGTAGGATGGTGTATATCAGCAAAATCGGGGTTATGCGAAAACGAGAAAAAGGAGAATTGGAATATTCTTTAGCAAAGGCCAGGGCCGGGAAAAAGAAATATAACAAATCGTCGATAAATTCCCAATTCAGCCGTAAATGTAAATTTTGTGACAAAGAATACAAGAACGAAAAATCGCTAATTTCTCACGAAAAATATTGTATCAAAAATCCGAATAGAACCACACCAAAAATTTGTACATATGTAAAAAATAATGGTCCGTGGAATAAAGGTTTGACGAAAGAAAACAGCGATTCTATCGCGAGGGGTGCGATATCACGCGAACGTAGGTATATTTCTGGTGAGTTGAAAAGACCATGGATTGGTAGGAAACACACCGAGGAGTCGAAACATAAAATTTCGGAATCGATAAGAAAAAAGTTAGAAGAAGGAGCAATTGAACCAGGATATAAAATGAACCATCACTCAAATGGCCCATCATACCCAGAACGATATTTCTTAGATGTGTTCACTAAATCCGGTATTGCGGTGGAATTCAATTTTCCTGTTGGTAGATATCAACTTGATTTTGCCAATCCATCAACGAAGGCTTATGTTGAGATTGATGGTGAACAACACTATACAGACCCGGTTATAATAAAACACGATTCTGAACGAACCAAAAAACTTGATAGCCTAGGATGGAAATTGATTGTTAGGATACGATGGAAAGAATTTCAGAAAAAGAGCAGTGATGAAAGAAAAACCATCTGCGAAACACTAACGACAGCTTTACGTTAATGGGAGTATAGCTCAATTGGTAGAGCAGCGTCCTCTTAAGTCGCGGGTTCCAGGTTCAAGCCCTGGTGCTCCCACCATTTTTTTTTTGTGGCCGCATGATGCAACTGGCGGAGACATATCGGTCTTAAAAACCGAGACACTAGAAACGTTATGGGTTCGAATCCCATTGCGGCCACCACGTTTGACGATTGTGGCACCGTGGCGAAACTGGCGAAACGCAAGAGTCTCAAAAACTCTTACCCACGCGGTTAAACATTGCTGGTTCGAATCCAGTCGGTGCCACCATTTATGGGCGTATACGCAAAATGGCAAAGCGGCAATACTTAGGATATTGTGATTTTTATAGGTTCAACTCCTATTACGCCCACCAATTTTCCCGGAAAGCCGACGCCGGGTGACTAGGGGAACTTGCCCTAGGGAATAACCGAGCCTAAACGGTGTAGCGCCAAGCGCCAGAAGAGCTTGCCCAACGCGATAGCAAACCTCCCTCGGGAGTTGGGTTGGAAGTATGAGCCGAGATGTCCGTAAAAACAAGGCACAAATTTATGCCGCATAGTTCAAATGTAACAGAACAACGGGTTAGATGCGGAGGGAACAACGCATAGCAGTGTCACAAAAGTCGAGAAAGTTTGCTTGCAACTCCTTCCATTGTGAGGCAGGTGACCGTGTAGGGGGTGTGGGTTTGGCATGATGTCAGATTGCAAGGACGGCATCATGTGACTAGAGTCTCCCACAGTGATACCCAAAAGCCCTATGAGACATTAGGTTCGAATCCTAGTAGCGGCTCCAATTTTACGCGCCATTGGTGTAGTAGCAGCATACCATCCTTCCAAGTTGGGGGCGAGAGGGCAGAACTCTCATGGCGTACCAATTTTCGTGGCTCGGTAGGCAAACTGGATAAAGCCACCACCCTCTCAAGGTGGAGTTTGTGGGTTCAATCCCCACCCGAGCTGCCATTTCACTTTGTGGGTGTGGATAGTTCAACCAAGGATGAGCGCTTGGATTTATTACATCCTGAGAATTCCGGACCCTGTCAGGGTGGGTTCATCGCTATTTCGGAGAACGACCTTGATATTCTAGGCAATCAAGGTAAATCGGCAGTGAAAAGCATGCCCCGCCCACAAATCATTTTAACCGGCCACATAATGTGACCGGTTATTTTTTTTTCTTGACCTATGACTTTTTTTTATGGTATAATATGTTTTATGAAAATCATTCACACAACTCCATATGGCGAACCAGCCGAAATCCAAAAGGATGAAAAAACCAGAGTTTGGTTTCCATCCGAAAACACCATCGATAAAACAATTTCTGAGATATCAGAGAAGCTCAATAAAACTGGGTTGAACTGTATTTTAGAACACTTCGAAACGAAGCGATGCAATGTTAATTGGTACGAAAGATATGTACAAATTACAAGTATTTTTATCGATTTTTCCAAACCGTGTCACATTAGACCTCTCGGAATCGATTGCACCGGTATTAAAATTCAAATGACAGACAATTCGATTACGGAGCACGAAATATCCGTCTACCCAAAAGTAAAGTACCCACACAGTGAAGGTGAAGAATATGCAACCGCTCAAATAACCACACACATGGCGACTGACAAGTATCCAGATTCAGATTTAATTACGTGGGCAATTGATGACACCGTAAAATGGTTTGAAAAATTTGCATATATGGTATAGTCAATTTTAACCGGGTTTAAACCCGGTTATTTTTTTTTTTCTTGACCTCAATTACTTTTTTTGGTATAATAGATGTCACTTTTCGGGCCCTTAGCTCAGTTGGTTTTAGAGCGAGGAACTCATAATTCCGAGGTCGCTGGTTCAAGCCCAGCAGGGCCCACCAACATTTTATGACTACTAATTACGAAACCAATAACATTGCATATTCCGACCAACTCCACGAATTAAGCCGGGCTATGGACGAGTATGCCCTATGGCGTAGCGTCTGGAATTTGAGGATAGGGAGCGATGATGTTGGCAAACACCGTCGTTTTATTCGCGATAAACTTGCAACTAGTTTAGATAAGATATGCGACATATTGGACACGATGGACCCTACGGAGGCAAAAGAACCATGAAATCTTTGACCAAAAACCCACTCCCATCTGAACGATATTTGTCGTTTGCACACGAATTAGCCGAATGTGCCGATAAACTAGAAGACATCAAACTTCGGCTGGGGTTTTTAACCGAGGAATTGAAAGATAACGGTGACCCCGATTGTTTTCTCTCAGACGTTTTTCGTCCCCTGTGTGGGGCAATTTCTAGCTGCCTGAATTATTCCCGGGAATACGCCGAGGAAGAGGCAAAGAACAAAAAGGACAAACAATGAACATTATCAAGAGCAATGGTCGTTATACCATTATTCAAGGTGACGCCACACTTGGCACCTTTCTTCCGACCGGAATTTATAAGGTAGGTTTTGATAGGGATACCAATTCTCATTTCCTTACCGAGGATAGGACACCACCACTCAACGAACGCATTTACGGCAATACGGAAGTTCGCGTTGACAAGTGTCTTAAGTCATTCCAAGCTGTTGACCGCAGTCTGGGTGTAATCCTGTCCGGCCCTAAGGGTTCGGGTAAAACCGTATTCGCCAAAATGCTTTGTGCTAAGGGCCTGGACGCGGGTCTACCTTTTATTATTGTTGACCGGTGTACACCCGGCCTTGAGCTCTTTATCACTTCGATTGAACAGCCATGCATCGTCTTTTTTGATGAGTTTGAAAAGATGTTTTCTGGTGGCAATGATGATTATGATGACGGTCCTCAGGCCCATCTTCTCCCAATGTTCGATGGTATGATGAATAATGATAAATTGTTTGTCATAGCCGTCAATAACATACGTCGCTTAAACGATTGTCTGATTAATCGTCCGGGTCGTTTCCACTACAACTTTATATTTGACAATCCCGATAGAGACAGCATCCGACAGTACATCCAGGACAATATTAAGCCTGAATATGCAAATCTTATTGATTCGCTTGTTTCGGTTTCCACGGTCGGTAGATTTTCGTATGACTGCCTACGCGCAATTCTTTTCGATATAAATCAGGGATATGGTATCGAGGAAACACTTGGTGATATCAATGTTCGTATGAATCTTGAGACTGAGTACGAGTTGGTGGTAAAGGACAATTACGGACACACATTCAACGATGATGTGTATCTGAGGCCGGAACTCTTTATGGACCCAAATGAAACGCAACAGCTCAAGTTTGTTTTCTCATGCTATTACGGTGATTTCTGTGATGATATTGGTCTTGAGGCTACAGTTTCCAATGTAACGAACCCGGACCACATTGATGTACCGGCCGACGTCATTGACGCGTGGTATATGCCAGAAACCGAGAAAGACGGCAACGGGCGAGGTGCGAATGTTATCATCACCGATGTATATCTGGTACCACGTCGCAGGAGAACGGATTTGACGTCGCCGGTGCATACACTAAGGCAGTTAAACAAGGAGGCCAGCATTGAGCCTCGTCTGTCAATTAAGGTTCGTCATCTTACTGACAAGGAACTCGAAGAGCGAAACCATCCACCCCGCAAGTGTTGTGACGAAGTGCCAGTTCCAGCCGAAGAAGAGCCTTATTCCGATTGTGGTGGTGGTGGTGATTAGGAGGATATTATATGTTTAAATTTTTAACAATATCTACCGGTGGAATTGTCAGCGAACCCAAAAAAATCGACCGTTTAGACCGCATCATTGAGATTGTCGAAAAGAGATATGGGCCGAAGGTTTTTTCTAATCGAGAAATTGCCGATACGTTAAACCTGTTCATGATGGATAACGATAAAACGACGATTGAGTTTGATACGGCCGACCAATTCAGTTTTCATGACAGGGTAGTAATTTCCTACATCCCAAAAGAGGATTAATATGACCAAAGAAAATGACATAGCCGCCCCGTGGGCGGTAAGTGGAAATGTAATAACCACTTTTCAAAATGACCAGTATGGCACTGGAGACATGGGACCTGCAACTATCGCCGATATTGTTGCGGGTAACGACCCATCGCTCGAAAGTAAATTACTTGGTACGCTAAAAGAATACACAAAAGACGGTGGTGACGGTGGGTGTTTACCCGGTATGGGCGAAGAATACATATATATGTACCATGTGTTCAATAAAATTGGACACCAACTATACCCGTGTCGCGTAAGACCAGACATAGAGGAACTCAAAAGTGTGCCGTCTAGTGAATTGTGGACTAATGTAGAGTATAACAAATGGGTGGTGGATGTTGTTGCGACCGTGGCTAATTTGAGAGGTAAGTTTCCGGTTTGCTATGTTGTTTCGGCCGGTCAAAATGTTACGTTTATAAGTTCGGAAGCATGTATTACCATGTCTATGTTCTCCAGTACAATATCTGGAAATTTTAGTACATTGGAAATGATGGCCTGGTTTTGTTCTAACGGAATAATTATGCAGAGGATTGATTCCGACAACGTCAACATCATGTATGTTATTCGTGGCAAATATGGGTTTGAAACGTCGCCTATGAAAGTTAAGCGCATGGATTCTGATATCTCGCTGAATTACAACGACGACCTACCACACGATAAAATCATAGAGTTTCTCAAGAGACCAAATAAGAGTGGAATAGTTATACTGCATGGACCCCCTGGAACCGGTAAATCTAGCTATATCAGAAACCTCATTTACAATTTGAACACTCAGGTACTTTTGATGGACAAGTCAGTTTTTGAAACGGTTGGTTCAGCCGAATTTTCCAGATTAATCCTTGATTACAAGAACGCGGTGGTTGTTATGGAGGATTGTGAATCGCTTCTGACCGACCGCGAATCTGGCAATGGCGCTTTGGCTACTCTTCTTAATATGGCCGATGGTATTATGGGCGACGGCCTGGGGATGAAGTTCATTTGCACCTTTAATGCAGATTTACAGCATATTGACCCGGCGGTTCTGCGACGCGGACGCCTGTTCCTTAAGTATGAATTTAAGAATCTGTGTGCCGAGAAAACCCGCGAGTTGTGCCGCAAGCTCGGCGTTGACGTGTTTAAATTCCCGCACGGAGCGCCGCTGTGTGATATTTACAATGCAGACCACGACAATGGTAACACAATAAAAAAGGGTGTAATGGGATTTGGAGTTTAGAGCAACTATGGACAATAATGTACAACCACTATGGAATAGCAATGACCTCCAGGATGGAATGTCTATCCTGGATTCTGCAAGTAGAATGCTTCCTCCGATTAACTCTAAGATTGTAATCCGGGGTGAAAGTGCGACAGTAATTAATTCATTTGCGAGGGACAACAAATGCTATGCAGTTTGTCGATTGAACAACGGAACCGTCGTAACCGAACAGCTCGAAGGCGGAGCCGTGATACTGGGATAACCAAAATGGAAGAACAGAAGTACATTTTCATGGTTATAAAAAACAGACCATACAAAAATACTACAGTCGATATGGTCGTGGCCTTGATTCACAACAACAAGCAAGCAGTTGTTGAAATTATCCAAGAAATCCTTAGTGATAATTTCGGCATGGAACCGGATTTTGCGATTGAAATTGAGCTGTGGCCACTTGATATGTGGGGGGTAGGTAAAACGTGTGAGCGAATAAGTGCCGCCGAATTTACTCGTCGGTTCTTTCCAGCTATACTAAATAGAGATGATGAAGCGGGCAGTAAAACTAATTAACAGCACTACAATCGGCATTATTGACCTTGATAAGGGTTATGTTTTTGTCGGACAACGCAATGTCGGTCACCCCATCCTTTCTGCGTCGGTTGCGGGTGACCATATTATCGTGCAGACCAAGGATGCCGGGATATGGATATATGATTTGACTGGTCGATTCGTCCGTAACATGAGGTAAGATATGGAATTTGACAAGCAATTTAATGAGATGTTGGTCCTTATTAACAAGAAGAAGGATGGAGAAGAAAACAAAGCAGTTGAGCCCGAAACAATTCCGACCGATGGTTTTACTAATGCGGTAAATGACCTTATGTCTACAATTGCGGGTGATTCACCCAAGGTTTTAACTGGTTCGGATGAACCGGCGCCAGTCGATGAAATCGGAAAGTCTGCACCGGCATCCGAAGACGAAGATGAAATTGAAACCGGCGAATCGGATGGTAATCTTGAAGTTGGTGATGGTCAGGTTGGTTTTGAGAAAGACGGAGACAAACTCCGCATCGTATTCAAAGACGCCTCCATTACGCTTTCTGGCAAGAGTCTGATGGCGCTCCGAGACTTCATCGATAATTCCTATGGTGAAACCAATGAGAGTGTGGATGGTGACGGCACGGACGACGATGTCGGAGACGACGACGTCGAATATGGCGACGAAGAAGATATAGCCGGTGCCGTAGACGATGTGGAAAGCTCTGATGACGAGGACTGATAAGTGAACTTCGACGAGCTTTACAATCTAACGACCGAACAAAAAGGCACCGGTACAATTAAAGACCGGGACGGTAAGATTCTTGTCGAATTTCAACCTCAAACCATCTATAGAAATCAAATTGACGGCGCGTTGGGTCGTGATATTCTCAATCAATTCAACATGGTAAAACCTGGTACAATGGATAGAATTGCCCGGTCGCGCCAGCAATATGAAGAATTGATGTCCAAGGCTAAGAATGTTTTGCCGTTCCAATTACAGCGAGTACCAGAAGAAGTGGTTGGAATATATGAAACGCTGGTTGAGATTATCAAGCAGTATAATGCTGCTTATACGGATGTAACGCTCAACCAGGACGAAAAGAAAGCCTTACAAAAAAATGTGAAGCGGTTTCAGGCAATTCTAACCGAACTTCGTAGTTTGATGGACGAATTATCTTCACTCGAAAAGTAATGGTTGATGATGGTTAATTTCCGGTATAAATATTGGCGTTATGCCTGACTATACCGAAACTAAAACCAGATTAATCATTAATAAGCTTTCGAGAGAGAAATATGATTATCTAGTATCAAACGATTTAATAAGCGAAAATGAGCTGTATCTGGTAAAAGATACTAACCTAGATGCGGTATCGGCTAGATTAATTAATGTTGGCGACCCGGTATCAGCAACGGACGGGGCTAACAAACAGTATGTAGATAACGCAATCGATTTTGTTTCTGGTGGTTTATTTGATGAGATTTCTGGCACCAGTGCAACGCTATATACCGAAATAACGGCAAACACATCAAATATAGAAATCATATCATCCACTTTGTCAACCAAGCTTGATGTGTCAGAAAATAACACCCGGTTATCGTTCGCCGATGCCGATTCAACCGGTCTTACCATAACAGACATAACTAGCGGTTTTTCCACTACATACGGTACAAGTGGAATAGAATATGGTGTAGATGCTTTTTCCGTAACGGATGCAAGCGGAAATACCATATTTGTCCCATCTGGAACCAGCGGAACCCTGGCTTTACAAGACCAGATACCGGATGTAACCACAAAGCTTGATTCAGTTGCTGGTGCACCAGATTTCAATCCATCTTCAACCTATTTCGTGGGCGATTACGTCACTTACCTTGGTAAACTTTACAGATGTACAACCGCAGTAACGGCTTCTGGTTTTTGGACCGGTTCGACCAATTGGACCGAAACCGACATGACCTCACCAGACGCCACGGTTGACATAACCAACGACGGGTTCTTGAGGGTCGTGTCTGCGGACGGGGAGATTCTGTGGGCCGAGGGGTACAACTTCTCGGAGGATAGTTCTGACTCCATGGCCAATTGGTCTGTAAAGGGATACACGTTCGCGGCCAACGCCACTTCCGGTGTTACGGTGTCGTTGCCGTCGGTCATGGCGGGCAAGGTCGGGGACTTCATACTGGACGTGACCAACCCGGCGCTTGCTACAGCCTCTCTTCCCACAGCATTCAGTGACGCATCCGCATATGCCGCAGGGGAAATCGTGAGCTACGACTCCAAAATATGGAGGTGCGTGGTGGCTGTGGAAACGGCCGGGGCATGGACGGGGACAACGAATTGGGAGGAGGCGTGGCCGTACTTCACGCTGGCCCAGATGACAGCGATGACAGTCTCAGTTGTGGTTCCGGCAGGCGAGGACTTGCAGGACATGCTCACATTCGCTCCGGGGACGATGTGCGAACTGTACTTCACCCAGACGGCGTTTAACGTGGACTCCAAGCCCACATGGAAGGTGGTCAGACAGGATGTGGAAAGCGGAGGCGCGTCATGATACCCGGAGTGCCTTACGATGCGGAGATAGAGTACCTTGAGAGTACCGGGACGCAGTACATAGATACTGGGGTATATCCAGGTCCATATACCCGCTCAGAGACAGATATTGCCATTACCAACTGGGATAAACACGCTTATTCCTTAACTGGAATATCTGATACATATAGACATGCATTTGGTAAAGGATACGGCGGTTCAAGCAGTGCGTCGTCTGGAAATAATACTTTTTTGTATTTTGGACTTGGCGCACAAAATTATGTGTCAAATGTAAAATTGACCGCTCTACTAGGTGAAAGACACCTTTATTTTGTGAATGCATTAACAAAAAAGGCTGGATATGACAATGTATCTTTTTCATTGACATCTACTGGAACCATAAAAACAACCGCGCACACATCTCTTTTACTCGCTCAATATTCTGGCAATATACGCGGCCAAATGGCGGCTAAACTTTATGGGTGCAAGTTCTACGAAAATGGCATCCTCGTCCGCGACCTCATCCCAGTCCGCGTAGGCCAGACTGGCTACATGTACGACCGTGTTACGAAAAGGCTCTTCGGCAACAAGGGCACCGGCTCGTTCGTCCTCGGCCCCGACGCGGCGAAACCAGTCATGGGGCTGTGGGGCATGAGAATATCGAAATCAATAGACTATACTAGAAATGGATTAGTAGCATTATATGATGGGATAGATAATGCCGGGTACAATAAACATGATTCAAGTGCTACAGTTTGGAAAGATTTGACGGATAATCACTATGATTTAACCACCAATGGAACCCCGTCATGGCGTTATAATGGGGCTTATATCAATACCAAGTCAAACTCGTTCTGGAGAAGTTCCATTCCGCAGTTCAGAACTTTGTGGGAAAGTCAAAATGGGTTATTCATTGAATGCATTTGTCAACTTGGTGTAAGTTTTCTATTTTCTTATGGAGGTTCAGTGCCTACAGTTGAGTCATTTGCGGCGGAGATAAAAAATGTTAATTACTATCGCAAATTTTTCTCATTTATATCTCCAATTAAAACACCATACTTTGACTGGCCAAACAACACGGTTGGCAGAGTCTGGGCATGGGCGAATCAGTCTAGTTATTTTGTCGGGATGAACAATCAAAGCAGCAATGGAACATATACTTACCAGCAAAAGGAAAAATATGGGTTTGGAATAGGTTGCCGTGGAGATAACTCTGGAACAGCTTCTGCCGAAAATACAATAGTTTTTAGGCTTGCAGTATATGACCATATGCTTACTGAAACTGAAATAGCGCACAACTACGCCGTGGACAAAGCGAGGTTCAACCTGCCATGAGCACTTTCGGGAAAATAGGGGCAACTCCGTTGTTCAAGCACTGGTCAGCGGCTGATTATGTAAGGTCTGGTCTGATTGCTCTTTGGGATGGAATCGAAAACAATGGGTTTGGAAATCATGACCCTAGTGCCACTTCACTGACAAACTTAGTTGGTGGAAATTCGCTTACGCCGTCTAATGCGAACTACAATATAACAGACAATTCTATTCATGTAAGGTCATGCCTCTTAACTGCAACTGTAAATGGCCTTAACGATGCTTATGTGGAAAGGACGCTCACCATACAAATTATAGCGAGGTCAAATAGTTCTGACACGAGTAATGCCGCCACATCACTCTTCGCGGTCTCAGGCAACAATCAGCCAAAGGTGTGGGGTACTTCATATGGAACCAGTTGCATGCAGTTTGGAATTGGTCAAGGTTCTGGGTGGGATACCAAGTTGAATGCCGTATGGGGAAACATCGTCTCTGTGTCATTGGTTGTTTCAGATTCCGGCAATAATGTTGTAGGAACATTTTACAATGGGGTGACTAAAGGAAGCTCCATGACAAGAGCAGTCTCTGCGAACACAACGGATGTAGACAAGATAGGCATTGCCGGGTATACAAATGCTAGACCAATGCTGGATGCTAACATATTTTCCGTGAGGATTTACGCAAAAATTCTTTCGTTAGAGGAAATCGCGCACAACTACACAGTTGATAAACTAAGGTTTGACATAGCCTAGAGGACACTTTACCATGAAGACAAACACCCATTTCGCCAAACTCAAAAACCGCGTCCCCATCTTCGCCCAGTCGCCCCTCCGCGTCTCCACGCACCACCACGAGGAATACGACATTGATGTTCTCGACCCTGAGACGGGTGAGCCAACCGGCGAGACGGAACACATCGTTTCAGATTGGGACACATGGGAGAAGAAACTGTTTCCCACAACCGAAGAATACCTCAGGATGGGGTGGCTCATCGTCGTTGACAAGGCACCAAAGGCTGAGGAAGGCCATTCCGTCCGCAAGACCGGCTTCGCGGACGAGATTGACGGTAAAATCGTCATGGAGTACGAGCAGGTTCCGCTTCCGTCCGTGGTTCACACCTATAAGCGTTCATACCTCGCTCAGTGGATGAGGGCGAATGGCAAGTGGGATTCATTCAAGGGGCTTCTGGGGCTGTCCGAGGACTTGGAGTTCTTCTGGGAGACAAGTACCGAGTTCGACTCAAACCACCCCCAGTGGGGTACGGTCATGACGGCTGTGAAGTCCGCTCTTGAATTGACGGACGAGGACATTGCCGAGATGCTTGAATACGGTGAAAGGGGTGCGTAATGCTGATAGCCGCGAGAAATGGGATAATCGGAAATGGACTGCCTTATGACCGTGAGGTGGAGTATTTAGACAGTGGAGACTGTTTTTCCGGAGATAATTATAACACTGCTTCAATTTATATCATTACAAAAGTATCCTACAAACCATCTATAAGTCTTAATTTGAAAATTTGGTATGGTAATAATGACACAGGTTGTTATACTCACGGAATAGTTTGGCAAAATTCTAATAGCACCACATTTAGGTGGTGCGCACCAAGACAAGGTACTAAGTTACAGTTTTTTACTGGAACAGATACGTCTAAATCCATATCAAATGTATCAATTTCAACATGGCATGACATTATAATAACTCAAAACATTTTACAGTGTGATACAGAAAAAACTATCAGTACTGCCGCGCCATTTACCCCTGATGTAGATGTTGATGTAGCTTTATTTGCAAGAAGGCAAATTGTTCCAGCATTACTCATTGATAATTATGCTTATGCTCACAAAAATGTAAGAATTGCCAGTGCAAAAATGTATGATGGAACTGTTTTAATTCGTGATTTCATCCCCGTTCGCAAGGGCCATGTTGGCTATATGTACGACAAAGTTTCAAAACGGTTGTTCGGAAACAGCGGAACTGGCAGCTTCATCTTAGGCCCGGATAAAGTGGGGGGGGGGGGCAAATCTCCTAAAACTCTGGTT
>Ga0247610_10003504_pt1 | contig 17201 bp, 17 predicted proteins | sample 174DNAGHGhighgp2_FD_193483 | JGI IMG/M metagenome (GOLD analysis project Ga0247610, IMG submission 193483) | Sheep rumen microbial communities from Palmerston North, Manawatu-Wanganui, New Zealand - 1742 DNA GHGhigh gp2 | ecosystem: Host-associated > Mammals > Digestive system > Stomach > Rumen... | reverse complement strand
AAGCTGCTGAGCCGCGTGACCGCCCCCACCACCGGCACCATCCGTGCACGGGGCCGCATCGCGAGCCTCCTCGAAGTGGGCACCGGATTCCACCCCGAGATGACCGGCCGCGAGAACATCTACATGAACGGTGCCATCATGGGCATGAACCGCGCCGAGATTACCCGCAAGCTCGACGAAATCGTGGACTTCAGCGGCTGCGAACGCTACCTGGACACCCCCGTGAAACGCTACAGCAGCGGCATGACCGTACGCCTCGGGTTCGCCATCGCGGCTCACCTGGAACCCGAAATATTGGTGGTGGACGAAGTGCTCGCCGTGGGCGACGCCGAATTCCAGAAGAAGGCCATCGGCAAGATGCAGGACGTAAGCCGCGGCGAAGGCAGAACCGTGCTGTTCGTGAGCCATAATATGGGCGCGGTGAAGAATTTGTGTAAGCGCGGAATAGTATTAGACCAAGGGCAAGTGGCGTTTGATGGAAACGCAAATGACGCTGTCGATTATTATCTTGAATCAAGTTTTAACCAGCAAATATCCCACGTATTGGTTAATCACGAAAACAGAACTCAGCAATTCGCAGGCGTAAAACAAGATGTAGAAATGAAAGAAGTTTCGCTATTGAACAGCGATCCGTCTGCAATAGCGACAAACGAGCCCCTCGAACTTGAAATTTTAATGAAACGCAATACATCGCGTTTAAAAGAGTGCCAATATTCGGTAATTATAACAGACACTTCGGACTTGCGCGTTCTCAACATAATAAGCAAATCGACAGAAATACCACAAGATGTTGAAAATTTTAAGGTGAGATTAAAAATAATCCATCATGGGCTTCCAAAAGGAAAATACAGAATAAACCTTGCAGCAGGTTTAAAAAATTTCTCAAAAGCAAATATCAACTATGACGTTGCAATAAATCTATTGTCTTTTGAAATAAAATATGTAGATGTTGTAAGTAAAATGGAGTATAGTGCATGGGATAGAACATGGGGCATGATACTACACAATCAGGAATGTATAGAATCTTCTATCGTTATATAAAGCAAGAATCCTATTCAGAACCTAATTAGTCAAAAAAATGCTTGACAAAATTCAGCATATAAAATCGCTCATTCAAGAAAGACTTACTCCGTTAATCACCCATGATTATCGATATTTAATGATGTGCGACCACCAAAATGTCGGTGACACACTGATTATGAAAGGTGAATTTGATTTCCTTTCAACAATAAAGAACGCAAAATGCAAAGAATACACTACAATGTGGTCTTTTGAAAACAGGCATCCTACCATTCCAAAAGACGACTTACTTATAATGAGGGGGTCTGGCAGTTTCGGGGATATATGGCCTACGGCTCCAAACTTTTGGAAGTTTGTGATGAAGAACTATCCAGAAAACCCAATTCTATTCATGCCCCAAACAATTCACTTCGATGACAAGAACAAACTTTTTGAAATGGCCGACCTCATCAACAAGCACAAAAAAATCACCCTATGTGTAAGAGATAAAGAATCATTAGATATTGCACAAAAATTCTTTAATTGCGATTGTTATCTGGTTCCGGATATGGCATTCTTCATGAAAAATAAATTTCCAAATATTCCTCATAATGGCAAATCTAGTACGGCGCTTTTAGTAAAACGCGAAGACAAAGAACAAAGACCTAGCATCCTAATAGACCATCTTTTACACGAAAACAACCTTATCGTTTCAGACTGGCCAACATTCAATGTATGGGGCAAGATTGAAAAAACAAAAAGGAGTCTTTTTGACCATAAATTTTACAGGTTGTACGATGCATTCATAAGGCATATATACAGCACATACATCATCAAAAATGGCATAAACTTTCTTAAACCATTTTCAAAGGTATACGCAACAAGAATGCATGCAGGCATACTAGCCGTGATGATGGGAAAAGAAGCCATATTCATAGATAATAACTACGGGAAACTCCGAAAAGTATATGAAACATGGCTATCAGATTTTGCAAATGCCTATTTGGAAGTATCGTAAAAAAGGATACCATAGTGAAGCCTCTAGTTTCCATCATAGTTCCCATCTACAAAGTCGAGCCCTATCTGCGGCGTTGTTTAGACAGCATCATTAACCAGACTTACACCTATTTGGAGATTATTCTGGTAGACGACGGATCACCCGACAGCTGCCCGCAATTATGTGATGAATACGCAGCTAAAGATAAACGGATTGTGGTCATTCACAAGGAAAACGGAGGATTGTCCGACGCTAGAAACGTTGGAACACTAAAAGCTATCGGGAATTATCTTTATTATCTAGATTCAGACGACGAGCTCCCCCCCAACGCCATTGAAATAATGGTCGCCACTCTGCAAGAACAACCAAACGCAGAAATCATTATAGGGAAAATGCATTGTCCTCAAAATGAGGCTTTATATAACGAACAACTCTTTAATTCAACTCATATATTTGAAAATAATAAAGATATTCGATCCCATTTTTTCAGTTCAGAGAATCGTCTTCCTGTAAATGCATGCAATAAATTGATATCAAGAAAATTCTTATTAGAAAAAAACATTTTCTTCAAGAAAGGAATTATTCATGAAGATAATCTTTGGATGTTTCTAGTTGTCCAATCACTCAATAAAGCTGTATGTCTAAATCATATCACATACATTCGCTATCTAAATCCTGGCTCAATCACGACAGGATCTTCAGAAGACGAAATACACCATTCTTTGGGGATGATTTTTATAGAAATTTTTAACAAAATAGATTCTTTTCTTTTTGAAAAACAGTTTTACCATTATTTGTTACAATTCCGAGCAATTCATCCACATATGACTTCAAGTCAAAAAATATTATATCAAAATGTTTGGGACACTGCTGTCGCATGCGCCCAAAGAAACAACCATATTCTTTTAGCGTTTGCATTATATTGTCACAGAAAATTTTATAAAATTTTAAGGGGACATGGAACAGGCTTCATCATTTGGTTCTTACTCACAAAATGTTCTCAAAGTACATCCATTATCAAACCAAACACATTGAATGTATCTTAAAAAAGAGATTATAATACAAAGACAAGAATAGTTGAAAAAGTTTGAGTTTAGCAATGAAAAAAATAGCAAGCGCCATAGTAAATATTATTCAACGTAAAATCAGATATTTTTTACATCCAAAAGATATTTTACAAACGTCTCAAACACTGCTTTTACCGAATACACCTAATGGCATAATTAACTTAAAGAGCACCTATAAATTTTACTATTTCGCAGAAAATCTTCAATACTATCCATTCCTTCATTTGCACAAGTTATTCTTTTGCGGCAATACAAAATACAAACTTTTAGACGGATATTCATTCGCAACACTTCCCTTAATCTATTCATACGACGATTATTTTGTCAAATGTCTAAAGTCAGCCGAGCGAGCGCTTATCAGAAAAGCCATAAAAAATGGTTTCACAGTACGTCAAATAAAATATGATGAACATCTTGTTGATGTTCAAGAAATCAATAACTCAAAAGCCCAAAGAGGCGGGCGCGATATGATTGACGATTACAAGTGTGTTGCCGCCAGAGACAAAATAGTCTTGCCATACAATCCCGACATTTACACCTTTGGCTGTTTCAACAATGACGGAAAATTAGTTGCATACTATATGTTTGAGCTATTCACTAACTTTTTCCATACCGTCAAAGGCATTGGGCATAGCGATTATCTCAATATGGGCATAATGAACTATCTATTCGCATTCAGCGTATCCGAACTGTCATCAATGTTTAAAGACAAGATTCTTCTGTACGGATTAATGAATGATGACAGAAAAGATGGGCTTTCTCGGTTTAAGGCTAATGTTGGTTGTACACCCAAAAAACTTGTTTACTCCGGAAGCTTGTCGCAATTCAAAACATTGTCAATTTTTATGAAGAAATACAAACTTCATGACGATACAGCGTTAAACTTAATCCGAGATTACGGGGAATAGATTAGGACTTTCGAAAAAAAAGGAAGCAGCCAAAATGTTCAGCATCAATTGTCTTGAAATAACAGCATCAAGAGAACAATGGAGCAAAAACAAATCACTCTATAAGAATCTATTGTCAGAAAACGATTACGACAATTTTGATGCTTACAAAAAAGAGCATACTGAAGCAACATTTAGTAAAAGATTTTTCTTTAACGATTTCTATTACCACGAACAATATGGCGATTTAGAAGAACGCCCTAAAGAAGAGTGTGCTCTCCCAGACGATTTCTTTGGCAAAAACATCAACATTCAAGCCATCGTAGGCAAAAATGGTTGCGGAAAAAGCACCTTGATGGACTTGATGTACATAGCTATCAATAATTTTGCATTTATCCTCGAAAAAGGGAAAAAACGCCCCGGAGCAGACGATTTATATTACATTCCTAATTTATATTTAAATCTTTATTTTTCTAAAGATAATGTTTCATATCTTTTATCTTGTTTCAGCGAGAGTATATCATTCTACAACCAAACAGAAAATAAAAATCTTGTTAAGGAAATTTACAATTTTGACAATCTCTCGATACAAGATGACATTCGAGATTTGCGAGACGAAAAAGAGAGTTCCATCTTAGCTCATTTTTTTTACAATATCGTTTCCAATTACTCAATGCAGTCATTCATCGCGAGTAACTATAGACGACCGGTCCTTGTTTATGACAAAAAATCTGCAATCCTTCAAAACGCAGGCCCGAATACATCATGGATTAATAGCATTTTTCATAAAAATGACAGCTATATACGCCCCATAGTATTAAACCCATACCGATCCAATGGAATAATTAATCTTGAAAATGAAATGGAACTTTCAAAAGATCGAATCACTTCTATGTTGATTTGGGCTGAACAAGAGAAAGAAGGATTTCTTTTTTACCCATATAAGTTCAGCCATTTTGAATTCTGTCTAAAAACGGCTTTCGTAATAGAAAAGTATAAAAATTTCATAAAAACAGAGTTAAGCAAACAACTTTTTCAAGAAGAATATAAAAAAGACGAGGATTTAATACCATTTATAGACAAACTCCTAAAAGACGAAAAAAGTTTCTTACGGAAAGCGCTAAGCGCATTTTTTATCGATTATACAAAATTTACAGATGATGCCGAAAATACCAAAATAGGGAAAATTTGCTGTGCATATCTAATTATCAAGATATTGTCTATCACAAAAAAATATCCTTCTTATCTCCATTATGGAGACTATTCTGAAATAAATCTGATAAAAGGGTTTTATCACACAGATATTTCAATCCATTGTGGATACGATATAGCTAAATTTTTCCAGGAACTAAAGATAGACAGTTCACACATAACAAAAAAAGTACGACGGACCATTCATTTTTTAAGAACTTTTGACAAAGATTCCGTTAGCATAAATTCTTCGAAGATGTACTTTGAAAAGCTTCGAGAATACTACAAAAGCGAATATCACAAATTAGATCCAAAGGATCAAGAATTTGCTTATAAATTTGATCAAATTCCTTTTTTAGTATCAGATGACAATTGGCCATTTTTACTACCGTCGAGAATTGATGAATGCTTGCCCCCATCCATTTTTTTATACAATCTTTATTTAGATAAACATGAAGGCTCTAAACCAATCGCAACTAATATTTCTTATACATCCTTGAGTTCCGGAGAAATACAACTGCTTCAAACATTGTCTATTCATACATACCATAGCGGGAATATATTCTCTTTGGCAGCACTTGCACAAAGTAAAAAAAACAACCATCCAAAATATGATTGCATCAATCTAGTTTTTGACGAGCTTGAAATATGCCTTCATCCAGAATATCAACGGGAGTTCATTAAGCGATTGGTAAGAACGCTTTCCATGTTTAAGAAACTTTACCATCAAGTGAATGTAACACTGTTGACTCATTCTCCATTCGTTCTTTCAGACATTCCTCGGTCCAACATTCTCTATATGGAAACAGAAGAGGATAAGGCAAAGAACAAGAAACTACCAACCCATACATTCGCTCAAAACATTGGCGACATGATGTATGATTCCTTCTTTATGGAGAAAACTATTGGTGACTTTGCAGAAGGGAAAATAAGAAAACTAATAAAAAGGAAATTAGAAAAAGATTCCAAGAAGAAACAATTATTAATGTCCGATGCCGAAGAACAAGCTGTTTTAAATTCCATCGGCGATCCAGTCATTCGCAGTCTTATTGACGAAATTGAGGCTAACGATGATTAAGATAAAGTTGGATGAAATAACTAAAAATGAAATCGAGAGTACTCACTGGAAGTGGTTCAACTCCAGAGCTAATACGAAATTTAAAAACTCATCCGAAACATATAAAGATTTCATTCTTCAGGAATTGGGTACAAAATGGGATGTAATTGAACTCATAATAAAAGGAAATATCCAAATTTTAGAATCATATAAAAACTCATTAAATGAGATAACAAGAGAACAAAACGAAATACGATATAATAAAATGATGGTTGCTTTTGGCTATGACAATTTTTGCGAATCAAAAAAAGAATGGAACGCATATGAATTATGCAAAAAATTAAGGGTAATCGTTTGTCCTTATTGCAATAGGGAATACACCTTTACAATAGGAAATACAAAAGAGAAAAAAGTTCGGCCAGAAATAGACCATTTCTTTCCTAAATCTAAATACCCATATCTGTCTTGTTCTTTATACAACATGATCCCGTCCTGCCACATTTGCAATCACGGGAAACGAGAATTTGGAGAAGAAATTCTATATCCATACAACGATGGCTTTGGTGGCGATGTTAAATTTAGGGCAAAATTCGACAAAGAGGCTACTGAAAGCACTAGCATTCTTGATATCAGTAATACACACATTTTCTTCAAGGATAGACTTTGCGATGTTTTAGAAACGGGGAAATGTATACATAATAAACAAGCCAAAGCTCGCAAATCCATCAAAACATTCCATCTTGAAGAAATATACAACGAACATAAAATCGAGCTTCAAGACCTTTTCACTCGCTACCGCAACTATTCAAAGCCTAAAATTGACGAAATCACGAAACTAATTCTCAATGAAAAAATCAATCTTGATGATTTAGATCTAAACGAAAAGCAAAAAAACGACCTTTATCAAAAGATCGCCGGCACTTATACTAAGCGTATAAAACAGACCATCCTCAGCATCCCCCTTGGGGTTGGAAACAAACAATACCCACTCCGAAAATTCAAGGAAGACATCATTGAACAGCTAGACAACACAACCAAGAAAATGATAGTCGAAGCTAAAGCTCGCGACAAGAACAAATCAATGTAAAGCCACACCTATCGCCTAAAAAGGTCTCTTTGAATGTATATTTAGAAAAATGTTTCACAAGACAAAAAATATATCCACCAGTTTATGATATCCATAATCATCCCAACATACAATCGAGCCACAATTATCCCCAACACACTTGACTCCATTATCAGCCAAGATTACAAAGATTGGGAATGTATCATTGTTGATGATTTTTCTACGGACAACACCGAAGACATTATAAAGCAATATACCGCGAAAGACAACAGATTTCATTATTTAAAGAACAAACGCAAGAAGGGCGCCCAAGGTGCACGAAATACAGGTTTATACCATAGCAAGTCGGAATGGGTAATATTTTTCGACTCCGACAATCAAATGCATCCCGATTTTTTGCAAAAGCTTATTGCAGAAATAGAAGATGATATTGATGTAATTCAATGTTTTTCCAATGTTGTTGACAGCGACTCAAAAAAAATAAAAAGTACATTTTCTTGGAGAAGCCACGGCAACATTCACAACAAACTATTCAACCATCAGACTTATGTCGATTTCAATCAGGCGATAATACGAAAAAGTAAATTGCTTGAAATTGGAGGTTTAGATGAAGATTGTCCTTCAATGCAAGAATGGGACACTCATATACGATTAAGCAGAATAGCAAGATATACGACGATTGAAGAACCGCTATTAGATTACTTTGTGGGCGGGAAAGATTCAATCTCAACTGACACCAAAAGAGAAGTTAACGGCAGATTATTTATATTACGCAAATATATTGATGAATGGCATAAATATGGAATTGGGTACAAACACTTTGTTAAACAAATAGAGACATGCATAGCCAGGAGCAACGATATTCAGTTCAAAAAGAGCGCCCAAAAAGAACTAAAACAAATCGCAAGAAACGTCAATATCTATTTTTTTATAGATTGTTTAAAAATCAAAGTAGAACAAGCATCTAATAGATTATTTAAGAAATGAAAATACAGCCAACCCAGCTACCCAAAATATCCGACCCTCGAGGAAACCTATCTTTCTTTGAAGACTTCCGCCAGATTCCATTTAAGATAAGGCGTGTTCATTGGATATACGACGTTCCAGGAGGTGCAGAACGTGGTGGCGTAGCCTATGAAAGAACCGAAGAATTTATCATCGCAATGTCAGGCAGTTTTGATGTCGTGGTAGACAACGGCAAAGAAAGACAAGTTATACAACTAAACCGTTCTTACATGGGAGTCTATGTACCAAAGGGCATGTGGCGAGCAATAGAGAATTTTTCCACAAATTCCATTGCCGTAATTGCAACATCGTCACATTACGACCCAAACGAAGGAATCCGGGATTACGACACGTTTCTGCAAGTGGCGGACTCCTTAGTTAACGATGCCGCAAAGCTGCAAGACATACAATACCCGATAATAAAGGGTAAATACAATGTTTACGATTGCAATATCATAGAGCTTGATAAACATCATTCAGACCGTCGAGGCAACATAAGTGTTGTCGAAAATGGGGATACCGTTCCGTTCGATGTAAAACGTATGTACTATCTGTACGATGTTCCAGGCGGCGTCAGCAGAGGTGGTCACGCTCACAAAGAACTTTCTCAATTTATAATTGCTGCGAGCGGTAGTTTTACTGTAACGCTTGATGACGGGAGGGTAAAACGAGCTTATACACTCAATAGACCGTATCAGGGTCTACTCGTGAAACCTGGTGTATGGCGTAATTTGGATGATTTTTCTTCTGGAAGTGTTTGTCTTGTTCTTGCAAGCGAAAAATATGACGAAAGTGACTATATTAGAGAATATGATGAATTTCTAGAATATAGAAGGACAAGATAGGTATGGAAAACAGACAACCGCTAGTATCGGTCAATGTACTGATGTACAATTCCTCCAAGTACATTCTAGAAACCTTGGAGAGTATCAAGGCTCAGACCTACCAAAATATAGAGCTCATAATGTCTGATGACAAATCAACAGACAATACGGTTCAAATATGCGAGAAGTGGATTGCCAAGAACAAGGATCGTTTTGCCTCCTATCAAATACTCGTCCCAGATCATAATACAGGACAAAGCGGAAACTACAATCGCGCATTCCGTGCGGCAACAGGCGAATGGATTAAGGAAATTGACGGGGATGATTTATTGTTGCCAAATTGTTTGACGGATCTTGTAGAATATGTGAATGCAAATCCAGAAGCGAAGTATGTTTTCGGAAAGATGAAATGTTTTGTCAAAAAAAACAAAAAATGTTCCGTAAACTTACCTGCAGATCAGTCTTTTTTTTCAAAAACCATTGATGAACAATTAGAACAATTACTTTTTGATAAAGATTGCATTCAGTCCCCTTGTTCTTTCTATAATCGTCAATACATGTTAGATATAGATTTTACTAATGATGAACGAATTCCAAATATTGAGGATTGGCCCAAATGGATAAATTTGCTGCGAAAAGGGGTTCGTTTTTTCTTTCTTGACAAGGAAATTGTTCTTTATCGACTTTACTCTGGAATTTCGACGCAGAAGGTTCCGAGTTTATTATTTTTCAAAAATATACTTCTTTTTAGAAAATTTTATCAATATCCTGCTTGGAATGAAAAAGGGTTTGATTATTTTTTAAAACGCATAGCAGAGCAGGAATTGGAAGTACACAAAGACCTGTTAGAAAAAGAGCGTATTTTAAGCAAGATTTTACGTTTACCTCCATTCAATATTTACTGTAAACTTCTAAACTTTTTGAAAAAATGATTGAAGTTTCCGTCATTGTTCCCGTCTATAAAGTCCCGTTGGAATACCTTCGAGTTTGTTTAGACTCCTTGACAGCCCAAACAATGCAGAAATGTGAATTCATTTTGGTTTCTGATGGTGCTCCAGAAGCTGAATGTTCTATTTGCAAAGAATTTGCTGTCAAGGATTCCCGATTTGTTTTTTTTAAACAGGAACATGCCGGGGTGTCTGCAACAAGAAATTTTGGCATTGAACACGCCCGTGGGGAATACATAACCTTTGTAGACGCAGATGATTGGATAGAAAAAGAAACTTGCGAAATCACTTACTATTTTGCCAAAGAAAACAAGTCAGATATTGTACTTTTTGACTACATCCCCATAGGAAATAGCCCGTATAAACAAACGAACTATAACGACAAATCTATAAGCGAATTGTCCCTTAATGCGATAAACAACATGTTGAAAGAAACCATAAATTTAACTAATGATAAATACGTTGGAGCGGTTTCTACAATGTGCAAATTAGTCAAGCGTGATTTATTTATTCAAAAAAACATTCGCTTTCCCAAAGCGGTCTCAATCGCAGAAGACCGGCCGGTCTCATATTTGTTATTCAAAGAAGCATCTCGAGTTTCGTATCTAAATAAAGTACTCTATATATACAACATCAATCAAACGTCAGCCTCTAACAAATTCAACACAAATATTCTACCTCAAAGAATAAGCTATTTATATGCCATAAGGGATAAAGACAATAATTATTCACAGATTATAGCCAATACCGCAATAAATTTGTACTTCGCAAGTTGGGAAACATGCTATTTAAACAAAGATAACCCCGACTCTTTACTAAAAAGAATAACAAGTATTCTTTCGTTTGCCCACTCCAAAGACTTTCAAAGATTAATCCAGAACGCAATCACCAAAGAATACCCACCAATAATCAAACAAGAAGCCTGGTTATTAAAGCATAAAATAGCATTCCCTTTTCTTTTCCACACAATCAAATTCCTTTTCACGCAAGCATTTAAGTAAAAAAATGGAACATTCTCTCGTAAGTATCGGAATTCCCGCCTATAAGGTTGCATTTCTAAAGGATGCAATATCTTCGGCTTTGAATCAAACTTACACCAACATTGAATTAATCGTCGTTGACGACTGCTCTCCAGAAGACATCGAAGGCATCATTAAGGATTTCAGCGACTCTAGAATCCGTTATTACAAGAATACAGCAAATCTCGGAAAAAAGGATCCATCAAAAAACTGGAACAAATGTCTCGAATACGCGAAGGGCGATTTTTTTGCATTATTATGTGATGACGACACCTATGAGCCTTCTTTTGTAGAAGAAATGCTTGAGTTGGCCAGAACTTATCCCGACGTAAAAGTATTCCGAGCAAGAGCAAGAACTATTGACGAGAACAACAACCTACTCAATTGGTATCCAACATCACCGGCATACGAAACATGCGTTGATTACATGTATCAAAAAATGTCTGGGTTCAGACAACAAACAATTTCTGAATTCCTTTATAAGACTACATATATCAAGTCCAAAGGTGGGTACGTTAACGCGCCTCGGGCTTGGACGGCGGACTCACTGTCTATTTTCAAATTTGCCTGGGAAAACGGAATTGCATCCACTTCAGCCATTTTAGTCAACTTCAGAGAGTCTTCAAAAAACATTTCTTCGATTCATTCTGATGTTTTGGAAAAAAAAGATGCATTAATATTTTTTAAAAACTCAATAGAAAACTATATTGAATCTGCCACCGACATAAACCAGAAAAGGATCCTGTGTGATTCATTATATTATTGCATGTATCGCGAAATAACTGGGCTTTGTGCCAAAAGCTCCTTTTTCAATATATTCAGAATTTTGCTTAAAGGTGGATTTCCAAGAAAATGGGCGCTATTTATGTTTGCAAAAAAAATTGGCAACCTTAGAAAATAATTTGAATTCTATAAAAGCATCACCATCTTTTACTCGCTAGGCCTATCAACGTAAACAAGCCGTATTTACACATTTGTAAGCCCATACGTTCCGACAGCGTAAAGCAATCTCTTTTATACGACAAAAGAGACTTTTGGATTATTTTCTCATGTGTAAATCTGTCAAACATACTCTTTCGCGCCCGCCATGGCATCGGATTCTTTTTATGAAAAAAATCCTTACTCAGCGAATACAACACGCATTGGCATATTCTCGTAGAAAGAATAGACTCTGGAATGCCTACCGGAGCGCCCATCAACAAAGTTTTTAGCAGTCTCCCATAATTCAAGACTTGTTCGTTAAAGCCTTTAGTATACGAAAAACTCGTCGAATCTTTTACATACCGATACTCATAAAAAGGCTTAGCGCAGTACGAAATAGAGGGGTTTGCGTTCAAGCAAGTCAAGAAAAAAAGCTGATCTTCCGCAGATGATATATTTTCAGCAAACCTTATTTTTCCCTTTTCCAGAAATTTTCTCTGATAGAATTTACAACAAATCCCACAAAGAAGAATTCCATCTCTTTTTTGGGGCAGAACTGTAGCAAAATAAACGTTTTTTAATTGCACTTCATCTAGGCAATCTATATCAGCACCTTCAAACAGATGGTATATTCTTTCATTTTGCCTGTAATCAAACAGAACAACATCTGTTCCATTATGTTGAGCGAATTCATATAATTCCGCAAAAGCGCCCCTCTGCAACATATCATCTGCATCTAGAAATAAAACATAATCCCCTTTTGCAATTGCCAGCCCAGCATTTCTTGCCGACGAGACGCCTTTGTTTTCTTGATGCATGACAATGACTCTAGAATCCCGAGTCGCAATTGAATCGCAAATTTCGCCGCATAAATCAGGCGATCCGTCATCAACAAGAATTAATTCAAAATCATCAAAAGACTGTTCAAGAACGCTTCTTACACAAGCATTTAAATAATCTTCTCTTATTTTATAAACAGGGACGATAACACTTACTTTGGGCATAAATGCCCCCTCATCATACAATATACATCATACATCAAAAATTCCATTTTCGTGTACATGAACCATATCTTAGCAAAAAACATCTGTATTATGTTAGCACGCTTGTATTTACGCAAGAATAGTTCTGCGCTTTTCAAAAGAATTACATGCTGTTGAGACCATCGCCGATAAGTTTTTGAAATGCTTATATGGTGATCATGAATGTATGAACAGTCAAGTCTCAAAATGGTTTTATATTGAGCTTTGGCGCATTTATGTCCCAGGATAAATTCTTCATAATATAGAAAGAAATCCTCATCATACATGCCGCATTCAAGCATTTTTTTTAAATCAACCATCAGTAAAGAACCCGGAACAGCAAAAACAGGAATAAAGGCTTTTCCTTCATAGTAAGCAGGCGAATAAGAACGGATTCTCAACCATACACAAAACAGCAAACTGGTAGAGAGGATATGCTTTGCCACTCCACAATCTTTCCATGCGTAATCTGTAGAGTTAGATTGTTTTGCCGCGACAATGGCAACAGAAGAGTCTCCTTGGAAATTTAATAGAAATTTTCGAATACAATCTTCACTAAAATAAACATCGGGATTAGCAATAACAGAATAACTAGCATGTAAAACATCAACGGAATAGCGCATGCCAAAGTTATTGCCTGCTCCATACCCTCCATTTTCATCAGTCCTTATCACTCGGATTTTTTCATTAGCATATTTTTTTAGAGCATTCCAAGATCCGTCTGTTGAATGATTGTCGACAACTACAATATAATCTAGAAGATTGTAATTTCTTATTTCCTCCAGCAGTTTGATAGTTGTAGGAGCGTCATTATAGTTTAGAATAATGCAACTTATCATGCAATTCATTTTATCGTCTTAGAAAGGATACTTGGCTAACAATTTTTCCTAAAGCAAGCGATTCTATTATTCCAACAATCGTGTACACAATCCAAAAAAAATCATTATCGACACCTATAACCGGATGTTCCGCAATCATCTTATAATCAATATTAAATATAATTGTTTTTAATAAAGAAACCAATTTAAACGACAAAAAATGGAATAAAAGAATATAGAATGACCCCATCCCCATTTCTCAGAGAAATTTACAAAGCATCGTTCGATTTTTCACAACAAATGAAGCCACATTATAAAAAAATACAAAACCACACACAGCAGAAATAGGAAGTAGTGCAACATTTCGGACTTCAGGCCCCATCGTCACAGGATAAAAAACGGATATTACAATCAGGAGCAATCCGCTAAACATCATCTTCCACCAACCTTTGACATAGCGGACATACGATTGAATAGAAAACCCAAAACTAACAAAAAAAAGCCCAAATAGTTCAAAATGTCCAATAAAACGTTCTTCAACATACAAAACATATTTATTATCCATAATAAACAAATTGACAAAACAAAGTAATAAAATCAATAAAGGAAAAATTCTCGAAAGACATTTATTTTTATAAAACAATGAAGCAAGAAGAACAAATAATATTGAGGCAACAAATAATGATTTAACAAACCAAAAAGCACCCAAAAGGTGTTCTGCATTATTCATAGTCGCCACAGCTACTATTATTTGATAAAAAATATCATGGATAGAGTACCAGCTACTACAGTTCCCCATGTAACCATAAAAAGGGTTTATCACGTTTAGCAGAAAAAAAACATCATGCAGCAAAATGAATATTATCGCCCATTTTATATATAGCACATACAATGAACTCACTCGTTTCTTAATAAAAAAAACTTTTTTTTCAAAATATGCCGATTTGAAAAAAAATCCGCTTATCATAAAAAACAACGGCATATGAAAGGCATACACAAGCTGTCTCAAAAAAACAGGGCATCCGCTATGTCCAAGAACCACGGCAAAGATACCTATTCCTTTCAAGACATCCCATATTTCATCGCGGCACCCACTATTATTATCTAGCACTAAATTTTCGTTCATAACTTACCATTTAAGCACTTTGTACACATCCATCATTAGTTTTACCACAAAAAAATATCTACGAGTCAAAAAAACTACAAGCATTCGTTCAGGTATAGAAAAATAACTCTTATTCAAATCTTTGAAAACAACATATTTTTTCAAGCGGTATAACATTTTCGTCAAATTATACTTATACAGATCATGCTGGGGATTATCCCTATGAAAAACATCTTCTTTTAGAGTTCCAAACATATAATGGACAAATAAACAATTTGCAGCATCAACAAAACGCTGATCTTTTCCTGTACTTTGAAGCCAATGTTGTATTTTGCCGATTACAAAAGAAAAATACTCAACACTGTCAGGCCGATAACGATTTTGTGCCGAATCATTCTGTTGCACATAATGATAAAAGCACTCTCTAGTATAGCCAATTTTACAAAAAAAGTCCAGAGCCAATGCATTAAACAAAACATCTTCGCTGATAGTTGTTTCTGTCGCAAAGCGAAGATTGTTTTTTGATAAAATTTCACGCTTGTAAAATTTACCGCAGACGCTTCCTGCAAATCGGGTATTCATTTTATAATTAAAGATTGGTGCTTGCGGAGCGAAAATCTTTATTTGTATTTCTTCTTTTTGATTTTGATCAAGTAAATCTACATCATCGTCAAACAAATATGAAATGATTGTATTTGTTCTATTATGATATTGAGCCGAATAGCAAAACAGATCATAATTGTACGTTGCATTTAAATGTGCAAAAATTTCAAAGACCTTTTCATCAATCCAGTCGTCCGCATCAACAAATGTCACAAATTCACCAGACGCTAATTCTATTCCCCTATTACGCGCTGCAGACACTCCTTTTTCAGTAATATCATTTACAATAACGCGTTGATCTTTAGACGCGAATTCTCTGCATAATGTCAAACTATCATCTGTCGATCCGTTGTTCACCAATAAAATTTCAATATTTTCATAACTTTGGGTGGTCAAACTGAGTACGCATTTCCTGATTGTTTTTGACGCGTTATATACAGGAACAATAACAGAAATTAACGGGGTAACCTGTTTTGAACCACCGTCTATAGTTCTGTGAAACAACTGACAATTGCGAATCTGACAACTCATCTAGCCGAGAATATATAATAATTTCATCAGTTTAACACCACAACTGGTACCCAATGTGCGTAGAACTCGCGACGGCGCTCGGGTGAACCCAATATCGGTCGGTGTGCCCCGATAATGACAATCTGAACATTTGGGTGTTTTTCCGCAAGTGATGCCATATTATCCAATATTTTTTTCAATTTTATTTCGTCTCCGTATCGAGAATCCTGGCTTGTCCAAGCTATTGTTGTAAAATTCCCATCAACTAATAATGAATCGATATTTATAATCATTACGCTGTCAGAACAATTGTTGCAAAATGCCATTTCTTGATAACCGAGTTCTGGAACATATTCTCGTCTTCCGTATTCAAGCGAGTCTCCCCCAAAAAGATATATTGCACTTGATGAATCCTTGCGCAGTTCCACCTGTTCAGCATGTTTCGTCCTGTTGGAATGTCTGTAATGCAAGGCCTGCGTATGCGGAACATCTCGAAAAGCAGTCAATTCCGAATTTAAAACATTTTCATCAAATGGCACTCCCCAGGAATCGACTAAAACAACCAAACGTTTTTCAACATCCTTAATTTGGGCAGTCACTTTTTTGGGGCCCATTATTTTATATTGAACGCGATACAGCGCCGATAGAGAATCAGCTTGTATATCATTCTGCATATGCCAAGGTTTTTCCTGTTTACCTAAAAAATCCACGCCGAACAGATACGCGAAAGACATTATCATTGTACAAAACAAAATAAATACAGTCAAATTAATTATTTGTTTTTTTTCCATCACTTTGCCTCGCTATATTTCAAAAGCATGATATCACCCAACGTTTTTATCGTGTCGACTTTCAAGTTCTTATGGTAATGCGTCAAATAATACAGCTGGAACCGCGGCAAATTTCCATTTTCAATCGTAAACACGTTATCTTTAACAATATCGCGCAACGGATTTTCAACTCCACGATGTTTGAGCTCTCTCGTCATCCCCGGCAAATAAACATTCCAATAACCAATCGGAATGATGTTCTTCCAACTACTGGGAGCGGCGGCTTTGTATGCAGGATCTTTTACCATCCCTAATTCCATATAATTGTAAAAAGACAATAGAAAAATGTCGTTCGGATGTCGTTCCGCATAAACAACAAACATCCGCCAAGAG
>Ga0247610_10003501_pt1 | contig 17208 bp, 19 predicted proteins | sample 174DNAGHGhighgp2_FD_193483 | JGI IMG/M metagenome (GOLD analysis project Ga0247610, IMG submission 193483) | Sheep rumen microbial communities from Palmerston North, Manawatu-Wanganui, New Zealand - 1742 DNA GHGhigh gp2 | ecosystem: Host-associated > Mammals > Digestive system > Stomach > Rumen... | reverse complement strand
GACATAGAAGAAGACCCGTAGGTGGAGCACCTGTTTCGGATACTCCTTCTGAACCTAGACATAGAAGAAGACCCGTAGGTGGAGCACCTGTTTCGGATACTCCTTCTGGACCTAGACGTAGAAGAAGATATTCAGGTGGAGAAGCAGTTGTTTCCGATAGCTCTGATGCTGTTACAAATTATATGACTATTTCACAAATGGTTAGAATTCTTATAGAGTTTACTTATTCTCAGTCTTCATATAGTGAAGCGGTTAATGAATCTGTAAGGAATATTTATAGAAATATAAGTGCATTCTCTAGAACTAACCCGGGATTCCTTAATGAATTAAGAAAGCCGGATCCAGAGACCAAAATATCAATTATGCATGATTTGAGATTCTGTGAGTGCCTTAATCAAATGCGTTTAGCTGTAGCAGAAGGGGATTCAAAATTAGATGCTAAGTTAAGAATTGATTTCCCAGATGTTTATGCTGAGTGCTCTGATGCTATTACAAGAAGAGGTAGATAAAAAAAGATAAAAAGTATTTATCTTTTTTTATTTATATGTTATTATATTCGTAGAATAGGGTGTATGATTATGATTAATGTGAAAAAAGTAATTGATAATTTACTAGAAAAAGAAGAGAACGAAGAAATATCTGTAAAATGTGAATTTAAAGATGGTTTTTTAAAATGTGCTGATGAAGCTAAAGGACTAAGCTGCGGATGGAGAAAGATTTTGTCAGACGGTTATGTTAGGAAAACATCATTCTTGAAATATAATTTGACATTATTGTTCTTAACATTCTTTGCTTTATGTTTTGCTTTATTTTGCATAGACTTATTTGGTGGAGATTTAACTTTTTGGTTTAGATTTATAGTATCATTTATAGTTTGTGCGCTTGTTGTTGAAGTAATTTATATTTCAATTACAATGATATATTTTATATTAAGAAGAAAGTATAGAAAAAATTCAACAACTACTTTTAAAAGTGAAGGTATAGTTAGTCATATTTCAAAAGATATATCTATTTTATATGATTGGGCAAATGTTGAATGTGTTATTGTTGGTAATCATTCAATATCAATTTTTACAGATAGCCCAGTTTACTTCTATTTTGATAACAAGTGTAAAACAAAAGTATTAGATGCAGTAAGTAAGTTTAAACCTAAAGCAAAAGTTCTTTATATGGAAGGCGTACAAAGTGCTGTTCAGGACTAGAAAAGCCGTGTTGATTATACATGGTTTTTTAGGTGGAACTTACGATGAAGAAGAATTAGCTAATTATTTGGAATTAGATAATAATTTAGATGTTTATAGATTCACACTTCCTGGACATGAACGTAATTTAAGTAAAGTAAAGTATCGTGAATGGGTGGATAAGAGTGAAGAGTATATAAAGCGTTTAATTAAAAATAATTATTCAGATATATATTTATTAGGGCATAGTATGGGTGGCGTAATAGCCACTTATTTAGCAAGCAAATATCATCAAGTAAAAAAACTTGTATTAGCTGCTCCCGCTTATAATTATTTGGGTACCGTTGATGATAATGTGGATTTGAAGAAGACTATTGTTTCTTCATCTAATATTATTAAAACATATGGTAAAGACGAAATAATAAGCAGGTTTTTGAAAATGAATAGTGCTATGATATTTGAATTTATGGATTTAGTTAAAAAATATTATGATTATCCATGTGAAATTACCTGCCCAATTTTAATCTTACAAGGAAATAATGACGATGTTGCTAAGCCATCGTCTTCTAGATATGTTTATGACACTGTAAAATCTAAGAAAAAAACACTTATTTTTTTAGATGGTGTTACTCATGATTTATTTAGAAGTAAAAAGGATGCGTTAGTATTCAAAATAGTAGACAAGTTTTTAAATTATGGATATAGGTCCGGAATCTATTATTTATAGTGTAAACAATCAAGGAGAATCCTTGATTTTTTAATGTTTTCTAAGTATACTAAAGTTAGTGGTGGTGGTTTTATGAGAGGTTTTAGATCTATGGAAGGAGAGCCAATCTCTGAAGAAGAAGTTCTAAGAGCTGAAGAAGCAGCGAGAAGAAGTAGTGATGAAGATTTTTCCCGTGGAAGAAAGGTTAAAAAGAAAAGCGGTAAGTTAGCTAAAGGGCTTGCTATTTGTGGAATAATATTCACAATATTATCTCCATTGAGAGTTGGCTATAAAGAAGCTACACCTGCTGAATATATTCCTGCTGGTTATCGTTATGAAACTGTCAGTACAGACAATACGGTTTTAGATTATTCAGTAGACGGTACTTTGGGTGGCGTTGCTAGTCCAGATGTTATTATAGATGTTCTAGGATTTGGTGATTACGTTATTAATACAAGTGGAATGCTTATTAATTCAAATAGTCTTTTATCTGGAAGTCAAAGTAGAATTAGAGACGGCGAATGTCAAATAACTGGTATTTCTGTTGTTGATAATAGAACCAACAGAATATTAGCATTTGCAAATGTAAACCAAGAAAATGTTCCTGATGATGTTCGAGGAGCTAATTTTGGTACATATATTGGCAATGTTTTACGAGAAAATGGTATAAATAGATCAGACGTATCCATAAGATTCCATTTAGGAAGAGTTAGAGATGACTATGAGGGAATAGTTATGAGAAATCATGGTTGGGTTGACTCTACTCAATTATATAATGGTCGTTGTTATGATGATGCGATTATGCAAAGAGCTGTTTTGTCTCAAGCAAATTTAACTGGAACAATCAACTATTTTGAAGGCGATTCTATTGTTATAAATGGTGTAACAATTCCTGTAAAAGGTGCTGATGGACGTTTCTTTGCACCTGGCACAAAAGTTGTTGGAAGCAATGGTCATGAATATATTATTAACTCATTAAATGCTACTACAACACATGAAGAGCACCAAGAGTATGGATATCATGATGCTTCTTATACTGAAGCTACTCCTGGACATCCGGTTTTATCTTATAATATAACTGATGGTACGTTAATGCCTCTTGTACTTGGTTTTGCATCTGCAAAATTAGCTAATGTAATAAAAAATAGAAAAAAGAAAAACGATGATGAAGAGGAATCTGAACGTTCTGATAGAGGTGGATCTGACGGAAGAAGATCTAGAGATGATTCTGGAAGAAGTACTGATACTAGATTGGACCCTGTAAGGCCTTTTGGACCAGATCCTGATTCATATAGTGAAGAGGTAGGATTTGGTGGTAGAGCTGATGCTTCTGGACTGGATGCTTTACTTGCTGAAATTCGTGGACCTGAAGAAGCAGATGAAGGACACGGAAGAGGAAGACATTAATAGGAGTTTAATATGAAAAGAATAGAAAAAGGTGAAGTAATAACTTTTGAAGATAATAAAGAATTTCTTTGTTATAAAAAAGTAAAATTAGATAATGTAAATTATGCTTGTCTAATTACTACAAAGAAACCTGTTAGAATTGTAGTAACAAGAGAAGAGGAAAAAGATGGAGAAATAACTCTTTATTCTGTTGATGACTTAAAATTGAGAAATAAGATTTTAGATTATGGAAAGGAAAATAAATAATGACAATTGCTGAAATTAAAAATATGATTGGTAAAATAAAAGTTGAAAAAACTAGAAGGGCTGCAGAAACTAGAATGGCTGCAGAAACTGAAATGAGTGAAAGCGAACTTGAAAAAATAGAAGCTGGTTATCCTTCAGCTGTTAGAGATGATAAAGAAAAGGAAATGAAGGATGTAATTGGCAATCTTCGTGGTGAAATGTCTGAAGATGATTTAGAGAAAATTATGGCTGGTTCTCCTGCAAGAAGATAATAAAAAAAGTAATGCATATATTACTTTTTTTTGTTATAATGATATATAGAATGGTGATATTATGAGCAATATTATATTAACTGGTGATAGACCTACTGGTAGATTACATTTAGGACATTATGTAGGTTCTTTAAAAAATAGAGTTAAATTACAGAATGAATCTGATTATGATGATATGTTTGTAATGATTGCTGATGCTCAAGCATTAACTGATAATTTTGATAATCCTAGTAAAGTTAGAGATAATGTGATAGAAGTGGCTTTAGATTACTTGTCTGTTGGAATTGATCCTAATAAAGTGTCAATTTTTGTCCAATCAGAAGTGAGTGAGTTAACTGAATTAACATTTTATTATATGAATTTGGTAACTTTGTCTCGTTTACAAAGAAACCCTACTGTAAAGAGTGAGTTGAGTTTAAGAGGATTTGAAGGTTCAATTCCATCAGGTTTTTTGAATTATCCTGTTAGTCAAACTGCGGATATTACTGCTTTTAAAGCTAATATAATTCCTGTTGGTGATGACCAACTTCCAATGATTGAACAAGCGAGAGAAATTGTTCATAGTTTCAATTCTATTTATGGTGAAGTTTTAGCTATGCCTAATGCAGTTTTACCTAAATCTACAGTTGCATGTAGATTGCCTGGATTAGACGGGAAAGCTAAAATGAGTAAGTCGTTAGGTAATTGCATTTTCTTATCTGATTCAGAAGAAGAAATAAGAAAAAAAGTGTTCAGCATGTATACTGATCCAAATCATTTAAGAATTGAGGATCCTGGTTCTGTTGAAGGAAATATGGTATTTACTTATCTTGATGTATTTTGCAAACCAGAACATTTTGAAAAATATTTGCCAGATTATAAATCTTTAGATGAGTTAAAGGATCATTATAGAAGAGGCGGCCTTGGAGATGTTGTAATTAAGAAATTCTTAAACAACATAATACAAGATGAATTAAGACCAATTAGAGAAAAAAGACATGAATTAGAGAACAATATTGAATATATCTATGAGGTTTTGAAAAAAGGTACGGAGCACGCTAGAGATGTTGCTTCGAAGACATTAAAGGAAGTTAAAAATAGTATGAAAATAAACTATTTTGACGATTCAAGTTATTTAGATGAATTAAAGAATAAATATAAAAATAATGAGTAAAGGGTGAAAACATATGGCTAGTTTGGATAATAGTTTTAAATATAATCCTAGCGTCGGTATGTGTAAAGACGAGGCGGTATTTGAGGGTCAAACCTATAGAATATCTGTTTTAACTGAGCGTCTTGTTAGATTAGAGTATAGTCCAAGTGGAAACTTTGTTGATAATCTAACAGCACTTGTAAAGAACAGAGTTTTTTCCATGCCTCAATTTAATACTCAAGAAGATGATAACTTATTAGTTATCAAAACAAGATATTTTGAATTAATTTATTCAAAAGAAAGACCATTTAAGGGTAGTGCTGTTGCACCATTTTCAAATTTAAGAATCAAGTTAAATGGAACAGATAAAGAATGGTATTATGGCCAAGCGGAAGCTAGACGTTATAAAGCTTTACCTAAAGATTTAGAAAAGTATCCATTTGTTGAATGGGAGAATGGTTTGTATTCAGTTGATGGATATGTTAGTTTAAATGATAGCGATAATTTTGTTATTGAACCTACAGGATATGTTAAAAAGAGAAATTCTGATTCAATGGATATATACGTATTCATGTATAAACGTGACTATGGATTATGTTTAGGTGATTATTTTGCTTTAACAGGTCATCCTACACTTATTCCTAGATATGCTTTAGGTATTTGGTGGAGTAGAGATAAAATTTACACATTTGAACATATAAAGAATTTGTTAAGTTCATTTAATAAGCATCAAATTCCGGTGTCAATGTTCTTATTAAATGAATTTTGGCATATTAAAGATAAAGAAGATTATAATTTACATAAAACTGGATTTACATTTAATCCAGATTGGTTCCCTAATCCTAGAGAATTGTCTGATTATTTACTTCAAAGAGGTGTTCGTTTAGGTGTTAATATTGATCCTTCAGAAGGAGTTAGAAAAGAAGAACGAAGCTATCAATTAGTTGCTCAAAGTATGGGTGTAACTGATCAAAGTGTAATTCCGTTTAATATATATAACGAATTCTTTGCTACAAGTTATGTTAATTTCTTGATTAAACCTTTAATCTATGAGGGTGTAGATTGTTTTTGGATTGATTTTAAAGGCGATAAAGAAGACTTGATGGCCTTAGATTACTATCATGCAAATTCCTTTAATTCGTCAAATACGAGAGGATTATTGTTAACAAGAAATCCATTAGTAGCTGCGCATAATTATGGAATATTGTATTCTGGTGAAACTGAGGTAAGTTGGAAAATGCTTAAAGCTTTACCTGAGGTTAACTATAGTGCTGCAAACTTAGGAATAAGTTGGTGGAGTCACGATGTAGGTGGATATAAAAATGGTACTGAAGAAAGTGAACTATACTTAAGACATGTACAGTTTGCAACATTCAGCCCAATATTTAGATTTAGTTCTTTAAGAGGATTATATTATAAAAGAGAACCATGGTTATGGGATAATTATACATACATGATTGTTAAAGAGTATTGTACTTTGAGACATCGTTTAATTCCATATTTATATACTGAGAATTATGCTTATTCAATGAATGGTTTACCATTAATTCAACCAGTTTATTATTTTGCACCAGGCAATTATTATGATGATGCTGAATTAAAAAATGAATATTTCTTTGGCTCACAATTGTTGGTTTCACCAATTGTTAAAACAAAGAATTTGATAATGAATAGATCTGATGAGAGAGTATTTTTACCAGAAGGCTTATGGTATGACTTTAAATCAGGAAAAGAGTTCCCCGGTAATAATATTTATGTTATGTTCTATAAAGATGAAGATTATCCAGTCTTTGCAAAAGCTGGTGCAATTATTCCTTTGGCTAATATCGAATCTAATATAAATAATACAAATAATCCACAAAGTTTGGAGTTTCAAATTTTTCCTGGAAAAGATAATATTTATACTTTGTATGAGGATGACGGAATTAGCAAATTATATAAAGATGGTTATTTCATTAAAACTGAGTTGAAATATAAATATGCTAAAGATAATTATTATTTCAGTATAAAACCATTTGAAGGCAAAACTGAAATAATTCCTAAGTATAGAACTTATATGATTAAATTTAGAAACACAAAAGTTGCCGAGACAGTTACTGTTTCAATTGGTGGCATGAATATAGATGAATCTAAATATAAAAAATACGCTATAGATAATGACTTTGTTGTTGAATTAAGAAATGTTGATACAACAAAAGAAGTAATTGTGAATATTCGTGGTACTGACATTGATATCGATGCAGTTCACTTAATTAATGAAGATATTAATTCGATTATTAGTGATTTGAAAATCAAAACAGTGCTTAAAGAAAATATTTTTGATATTCTATTTAGTGAAATGGAAATTAAAGATAAACGTATTGCAATAAGAAAACTAAAGACAAAAGGGTTACCAGGCCAACATATTAAAATGTTTATGAAATTACTTGAATATATAAGTGAAATCTAATATAATATTTGCAAGCAGTTGATTAGGAAGTAGTAGATAAATAAAAACTTATAGAGAGTTAACGGATGGTGAAAGTTAATAGTGGAGTTTATTGAACTTATCTTATGATGTAATAGGGTGATTTCTTTATAAATCTAGAGTATAAAATAAAGGTGGTACCACGATTAATTCGTCCTTTGGTGTCATCTTTTTTATTTGGAGGTTGTTATGAAAGTAGAAGATTTATTGTTATTAATTATTATATTTTTCGCAGTATCACTGCTTTGGTATTTGTGTATACTGTTACCTAAATATAAAGTATTAACTGGACAAGAAGAAACATCAAAAAAAGGAAATAAAAAAAGAAATATTAATCCTTTCATTTTAGAAACTGCGTATTTAAATAAGAGATTTGGTATTAATAGTAAGAATCTCATGAATAAAAAGATATTACTAGTTTGTTCAATTATTAATGCATTTATTATTACAGCATCAACTGCATTTGTGTGGTTTGTTCCTATTGTTTTAATTTTAAGATTATTAATAAGTTTTGTTATTTTATTTGCATTAATATTTATATCATATGAAATATATGGAAAAATTTTGATTAAGAGAGGACTTAAAGATGGAAACAAAGAAGATTGAAGAAAAATGGCAAAAGTATTGGGAAGAAAATAAAACGTTTAAGACAGATATTTGGGATTTTTCTAAACCTAAATATTATGTTTTGGATATGTTCCCTTATCCTTCAGGCGTTGGTTTACATGCTGGACATCCAGAGGGATATACTGCGACTGATATAGTTTCACGTATGAAAAGAATGCAAGGATATAATGTACTTCATCCAATGGGATACGATTCTTTTGGCTTGCCAGCAGAACAATATGCAATTGAAACAGGTAATAATCCTGCCATATTCACTAAAAATAATATAGAATATTTTACTAAGCAATTAAAAGCTTTAGGTTTTGATTATGACTGGGATAGAGTAATTGCTACTAGTGATCCGAAGTATTATAAATGGACTCAATGGATATTTAAACAATTATATAATGACGGTTTTGCTAAGTATGTTGATATGCCTGTTAACTGGTGTGAAGAATTAGGTACAGTGTTATCTAATGATGAAGTTATTGATGGCAAGTCAGAACGTGGTGGATATCCTGTTATAAGAAAAAATATGAAACAGCTTTGTATAGATCAGCCAAAGTTTGCTGAAAGATTACTTGAAGGTTTAAATGAAATTGATTGGCCTGAATCTACAAAAGAAATGCAAAGAAACTGGATTGGTAAATCTACTGGAGTTGAAATGGATGTTGATATTGTTGGTGGAGGAAAATTCTCTATTTTTACTACATGCATTGAAACTGTATACGGAATTACATTCTTTGTACTTGCTCCAGATGGAGATTTAGTACAACAATTAATGCCTAGAATTACTAATAAAGATGAAGTAAATGAATACATTGCAGAAGTGGCTAAGAAATCTGAAATGGATAGAACTGATTTAAATAAAGGTAAATCTGGTTGCAGACTTGAAGGAGTAAAAGCTATAAATCCTGTAAACGGAAAAGAAGTAGATATATTTATTGGAGACTTTGTATTAGCTAATTATGGTACAGGTGCTGTTATGGCAGTTCCTTCACATGATCAAAGAGACTTTGAATATGCACAAGTTCATAATATTGAAATGATTCAAGTTATTGATGGTGCTGATGTATCTCAACAAGCCTTTGAAAAGTATGATTATTTAGGAAAAGGATGTAAGTTAATTAATTCAGAAGAATTTACAGGGTTAACTGTTGAGGAAGCTAAGGAAGCAATTACTGATAAATTAGTTGAGATGGGCGTTGCTAGAAGAACGGTTAATTATAAATTTAGAGAATGGATATTTGCTCGTCAAAGATATTGGGGAGAACCTGTTCCTGTTGTCCATATGGAAGATGGAACAGATTATGTTCTTGAAGATGATGAGTTGCCTTTAGAATTACCAATTCTTGATAATTATAAAGCGCAAGGGGGAAAAGCTCCACTTGAAAATGCAACTGAATGGAAACAATATACTAGAAAAGATGGTAAAAAAGGTGTAAGAGAAACATCTACTATGCCTGGATCTGCAGGCTCTTCATGGTATTTCTTAAGATATATTGATCCAAATAATGATAAAGAATTTGCTGATAAAAAGTTACTAGAACATTGGATGCCAGTTGATTTATATATTGGCGGTCCAGAGCATGCTGTTGGACATTTAATGTATTCTAGAATATGGAATAATTATTTATATGATAAAGGCTATGTAACTGTTAAGGAACCATTTAAGAAATTAGTTCATCAAGGAATGATACTTGGAGAAAATGGTATAAAAATGGGTAAAAGATATCCTGAATACGCTGTTAATCCATTAGATGTAATTAATGAATATGGCGCTGATACATTAAGATTATATGAAATGTTTATGGGACCGCTTGAAGCTTCTAAACCATGGAGTAAATCTGGTGTAGAAGGAGCTCGTAAATTTTTGGATAGAGTTTGGAGATTAATTGTTGAAAGTGGTACTGTAAAAGAGAAAGAAAATAAGAATCTTGAAAAGTCATATCATAAAATGGTTAAGAAAGTTACAAATGATTTTGAATCATTAGCATTTAATACTGCAATATCTGAAATGATGATTTTCGTTAATGCTTGTAATAAAGAGGCAGTTATTCCAAAAGAATATGCTGAAGGATTAGTTAAGCTATTGAATCCTATTGCACCGCATATTACTGAAGAAATGTGGGAAAAATTAGGTCATAATAAAACTATCGCATATGAAGAATGGCCTAAGTATGACGAGGCTAAAACAGTTGACACTGATGTTACAGTTGGTGTACAGGTAAATGGTAAAATGAGAACAACAATTAGTTATGATAAAGGAGCGTCAAAAGAAGAAATATTAGAGCTTGCTTTAAATGATGAAAATGTTAAGAAACATATTGAAGGAAAAGAAATAATTAAAGAAATAGTTATACCCGAAAAGATTGTAAATATAGTTGTAAAATAAGAAGTACATTGAATGGTACTTCTCTTTTTTTATGGTTAATTATTTTGTTTACATTTTATATGTGTTTTGCTATAATTATCTTATGATAAAGGGTGATATGTATGGTAGATAGTAGTAAACTTTTAAACAGGTTATATAATTTAAGAGGAGAGGATAGCATTGTCTTAAAACAATTGGATGATGATAATGAAGTTGCTCTTAAATTAAAAAAGAAAAATGAAGAAGAAAAAAAGGAATTAGAGGCTAGGATTAGTGGTTTAAAATCAGATTCAAAGAAATTAAATACTCAGGCTGAAAAATTGACTACATTATTAGGTAAATCTAAAGTTGAAGATTTTGCGTTTTTAAATGAAAAATTAGGCTTAGATTTTAATCCTACTGCTGTGCTAGATCGTCTTAATAACAGTTTATCTGGTGAATTAGAAAAAATTGATGGGGATTTAGACAAGGGTGAGGAAAGACTTAAAGTTGTTAAAAATGATTTGAACTCCGCTGTATCACAAATAGATGAACTAGCAATAAGAAAAGCTGAAGCAATTGAAAATCAAGCTAAATTAAATGAAGTATTTAAGTTAGCCTTAGAGGGTTCAAGCAATATTACAAGAGATTCTATAACATCACTTTTAGAAAAATTCAATTTTGATGAAAATGAACAAAGGGAAGCTGCTAAATTAATGATGTTCCCTGAAGATGGTTTATATGAATTTGATAAAAAATATGTGGCTCCAGCAGCTGAAAAGAAAGTAACTAAAGAAGAACCCGAGGTTAAGAAAGAACCTGTGGTAGAAGTTGCTAAAGAGGAGCCTGTTAAAGAAAAAGTTGTTGAAGAATCAACAAATGAAGGTGGTTATTTATCTGATTCTCAAGAAGAATCACCTTTAGTGTTAGAAAACAGTGAAGAGACATTAAATGTTCCAAAAGCTGAAGAAGTAAAAGAAGAAAAAATTGAAGTTGCTGATAAACCAGCAAAAATAACTAAGGAAGATGTAGAAAAAGCTTTAGAAGAAGCTGGTTTAAATGTTGCAGATTTCAATAGCATTGATTTAAATAATGTTGTTAGCAAGTTTGACGCTGATGTATTCAAAAAGAATGTTGAATATGTAAAGAGTCAAAATATCAATTTCGATATATTTGTTGATAATGTAGAATTCTTAACTGATAAAGAATTAGTTGAGAAAATGGAAGCATTGGTAAATGTTGGAAAAGATCCATTCGATATTTACTTAAACCCAAATGTTCTACTTAAATATGATTTAGAAGAGTTAAAGCAGGCTATTAATATTTTAACTGATAGTGGATTGGATCCAAAGAAAGTACCTTTAATGGCCTTCTAAGGGAGGATTTATGGAAAGCAGTTTAACTGACAAACTAAGAACTTTTAAGTTCGGTGAAGAAGTAAGGGGAAATACTTATAAGTTTATGCCCACAATTAGAGCAATACCTTATGAGGAGTTAACTAGTGTTCAAGAGAAGATGAAGTCATTTGGTGTAGAAATGACTAGACCTTCACAAATAAAAATTGCAGCTTACGGATCTAAAGAAGTTGCAAGAAGATTAGAATATGCTAGTGAGCATGGCATAATGGATAAGATTGTTAGAAACCCACTTTATTTAATGAATACTTCTGTGTTTGCAGTTGAACGTAAAAATACTACTGCAAGCGATAAGAAAAATGAAGTTAGTTCCGCTAAGACAATACTTACTGCTGATGATGGTAAAACAATGGATACTGCTCATTTTGAAAGGTTCCAGTCATTAAGTAATTGTGTAAATGGAATATTTGAATTATTGGTTGGTAGAAATTTATCTAAAGATGGTGTGTTTGCTAATTTAGAAAAATTAGTTACTAAAGATTATCCTAATGATGATGAAGTATTATTTGAAGCATTAACATTTGAAAAAGGATATTCAGAAGAAACATTAGGACAAGTGAAAGAGGCAATTCAAGAAGTTTTAAAGAATAATAGAAAGAGGTAATATTAATGGATTTTTTAAGTAAATTAGATTTTACTGATCAGGAAATAAATTTATTAAATGAATGCGTTCCTGATATACTAAAAGAATTATTAATAGAAAATCAAAAATTAGTTGTGATAAATATTAATTATTTAAAAAATTTAGGTATTAAGAATTATCGTGAAGTATTCATGAAATTTTTTGATATGTTCTTATTAGATGTTAGTACTTTTAAAGATATTTTTGAAAAGTACGAAACAGAGGATTTAATAAATAAAATTCAAGAGAACGTTGGAATCGTTGAATTCTTATAAAAAAAACAACATTTTATGTTGTTTTTATTTTGTATACATTTATTGTTGGATTATTTAAGAATCTAAAGTTTTGATTTTCTGTTCCTAATCCTGATGATACATATAATTTGGTTTTATTTATTTTATATTTATGATTTATATATTTTTGAGCGTCTGTTTTTTTAATTAGTCCACCAAAGTGTGGTATTTTAATTGTTCCGCCAAGTGAATGCCCAGAAAGTATTAGATTAATATCCGGATTATCTTTAACGAGTTTATCTGCATAGTCTGGTTCGTGTGTTAATACTATTTTATATTCAGAGTTTATTGTAGAATTATTTAATAATGTTGCATCATAATTGTTGTTAGTTAAACCTATTATACTTATTGGATTTAATGATCCATTAAATAAATAGTCTTCTTCATTATTTAAAATTGTAAATCCTGATGATTCCATAATTTCTTTATATGTATCATAATTTTTTAAATCATTGTCGCCAACTATTGCATATTTTTTTGTTGCTTCTAAGCTTTTTAAACCATCTATTATCGCTTTTTTTTCGTTATCCTTTAAAATATATCCACTATAAACTAAATCGCCTGAAAACACGATTATTTCGGGGTGATATTCTTTTATTCTTTTAATTGTTTTATTAAATGCTGTTTCTTTGATAGTTGTCCCAAATAAGATGTCAGAAAATTGTAGAATAGTTAAATTATTATAGTTACTATTTATTTTTTCTTTAATTGTTTCTTCTTGTACAGTTATAGTATTTGGACAAATATACGTTGCATAAAAGAATATAAAAATTAATATAAAAATTATAATTGCTATTTTTTTTGCCATATTACCTCTATAAAACTAATAATAATGATATTATATTGTGTAATGTATGAAATATTATTGATGAATAAATATTGTCTGTTTTAACGTTTGCTATTGCAAAGCTTGCTCCCATGATTGAATAGGGGATTATAAACAATAACTTAATACCTTTTTCGCCAATAACATGGATATATCCAAATAATAATGATGTGATTATTACATATAAGTATTTATTTTTTATAGATTTTTTAAATCCTAATCTAAACGCTGTTTCTTCTAAGAATGGTGCAAAAATAATTGCTGTTATTATCATTGTGATTTTGTTTTCTGATAGAATATCTCTTATAGATTCTTCGTTTTGAGGAAGTCCTTTCATAAAATGCTCTAGTATTGCACTGGTAATAATCATTAAAGCAAGACCAGTTATCCAACATAGGAATCCTGTTATTAATGTTTTTTTATTTATTTCTTTAATTTTAAGATATTCTTTTTTAAAAATAAGCGTATATATAATTGCTAAAACAATATATGGAATTATTTGTAATTTAGTAATTTCTATTAATATTGCTGGCAATAAAATATATAGTAATAATATTCCAATACTTTTGCATATTTCTAATAGTTTATTCATTTTTAATCACATTTTAATATTAACATATTATTTATTATTTTACTACATTTGATAAATACAATATGGTTATTGAATTTTATATGATATAATATTTTTCGTTGAAGAAAAGAAGTGATTTTATGAGAATGAGAAACCCTAAAGATAAAGATGAAGTACTTAACTCATGTGAGTTTTTTTATGATAAGGAACAAGGTTTTGATAATGATAATCCAATATGTCTTGAGATAGGGATGGGAAAAGGTGATTTTTTATTAGGTATGGCTTTAAATAATCCAAATATTAATTATATTGGTGTTGAAAAGTATTCTAGTGTACTATCTGTTGCAATAAAAAAGATTAGAGAATATGATTTGCCTAATTTGAAAGTATTAAATATGGATGCGGCTATGTTAGGAGATATTTTTAAAAACAATATAGATACTATTTATTTAAATTTTTCAGATCCATGGCCAAAGAAGAGACATGCTAAAAGAAGACTTACTTCAGATACTTTTTTAAAAGTGTATGATGGATTATTTAAGGGTATTCCTCATATAATTATGAAGACAGATAATGATGATTTATTTGCATATTCTTTAGAATCATTGAAAGAGTATGGATATACATTGGATCGTGTGGAATATGATTTACATAAAGTTGATATTTTTAATGTAGAAACTGAATATGAACATAAATTCAGTAGTAAAGGGGTAAATATTAAATATTTGGATGCTAAAAAGTATCCTATGGATATTTAATTTTCCCTTTTTATTTGGTATAATTTAAGTATGAAAAGATATGTAAAATTTTTATTTTTAATTTTAGTTATTTTTTTATTTAGTGGATGTACTAATATTAAAGATTTAACTATTGATAATATTGTTGATACAGTTGGTGATAAAGAAAACTATGTAATTAATATGTATCGAAATGGATATAGTTATCATCTCCCTAGAAATATGAGAGTACAAAGCTATACACTTTACAATGATGTTATACAATCAGGTAATATTAAGTACTATTTATACGTAGATATGATAAGTCATTATAATAAAGTAAAGTCTACATATAGAGAAAATAATACATCATTCTATTCTAAAGTTATTAACAACAAAGAAACTGAGGGATATTTAGAGATTAATTTGGTCAAAGACGACAAATATTTGATTGAAATTATGTATAATTATGCTAAAATAGAAGTGATGGTGGATAGTGAGAATATTAATGAAAGTTTGATATATTCATTGAATATTTTGAAGAGCGTTATTTATAATGATAGCGTTATTGAAAATATGTTGAAAGACGATGTATTAACTTATACTGAAGAAGACTTTAATATTTTTAACACTACTAGTAAAGATAGTAATTATCTAAATTACGATAATGAATATCGAGAGGTTGATAATTCAGAGAATAAATATGATTCTGATTTATTAAACTAGAAAGGAATTACAGTTATGGGATTAATTGACAAAATTAAGGGCATTATTTTTATCGATGATCAAGATGGTGATGAAGATAATGTTAAAAAGACAGAAGAAAAGAAAAAAGAGGTTGTTACTAAAAGTGAACCAGAAATCGCTTATACTGAATATAAGCCACCAGTAGTTAGTAGAGAGGAAACACATTCTCATTCAGTTGAATCTAAGGTTTCTAAAGTTGAAGAAAAAGAAGAAGAGCCTAAAAAAGATACTTTTCCTTTTCCTGATTTTGATGAAGATGAGTTTTCGCAAGTATCTGCTCCAACAATTCCAAAAAAATCTACAAATGTAATGGATTATGAAAGAGAAAGATTAAAAAAGGCAACTGTTAATACAAAGCCTAAACAAGAATATTCAAGATTAGATAAAGTTGAGAATACTGGAGAGAAAAAGAGATTTAAGAATTCTCCAATTATATCACCTGTATTTGGTGTATTAAATGAAGATTATGTAGTAGATGATATTAGAAATCGTGGAGAAGAACCTTCTAAAAGAGGGGACTTAGATGTACAAAGTGTTAGAGATAAAGCTTTTGGTGTATTAGATGAAAAGAAGAAAGATACAGAAGAAGTAAAAAAATATGAATCTAAGGAAGATAAAGAAGAAAAGATTAAAACAATTGATGAAATGTTAGAAGATACTGCAGATTTAAAAGTAACTATTGATGCAGATGAAGATGATAGAGTTGATTTTAGAAAGACTTATTCAGATGAAGATGAAGAAGATATTCCTGAACCAACTAAGGAAATTAAAGCTGTTAAAGATGAATTTGATGGTGAAAAAGACGTAGACAATGATTTATTTGATTTAATGGAATCAATGTATGATTCTGGAGAGGATGACGAATAATGGGATTTTTAAAAGAATTTATGCCTTTGATGATTTACATTTTATTAGCTGTATTATTAATAGTTTTAATAGTTTTTATAATTAAATTAATTGGTACTTTAAAAAAAGTAGATGAAACGTTAGATGATGTTAATGGGAAACTAGAAAAAGTTAATGGACTATTTTCCGCAATAGAATTTGCTACAACTAGAATGAATACGTTTACAGATAAGTTATTAAGTTTTTTTGATGGTCTATTAGGAAAAGTATTATTTAGTAAGAATAAAAAGCATACCGAAGAAGAGGAGGATAATTATGAGTAAAAAAGGTAAATTAGGAGCTTTTGTTGCTGGAGCTGGTTTAGGAGTAGGATTAGGATTACTTTTTGCTCCTGCTAGTGGTGATGAAACAAGAAAAGAACTTGGCAAGAAATTAAACGAATTAGTTGAATCTGCTAAGAATATCGATATTGAAGAAGTTAAGGAAGCTGTTCTTGTTAAAGTAGATGAAATTAAAGAAGAATTAGCTAATTTTGATAAGGAAAAGGCTTTAGATGCCGCTAAGAAAAAAGCTGTTGAAATTGAGAAGAAAGCGCAAGAATTAGCTGATACAGCTGTTAAGGCTGCTAAACCTAAACTTGAATCTGCTGCTGAAGATGTTAAAAAATATACAGTTAAAACTTTAAAAGCAGCAATCAAAAAGATTGAAAGTACTGAAAAAAAGGCTGAAAAATAGTCTTTTTTTTTAAGTTTTGTAAAAAAAACACTATACAATCCTTTTTTTTTTTTTTTAATTTTTTTTTTTTTTTTTTTTTGTTTTTTTT
>Ga0247610_10003500_pt1 | contig 17210 bp, 12 predicted proteins | sample 174DNAGHGhighgp2_FD_193483 | JGI IMG/M metagenome (GOLD analysis project Ga0247610, IMG submission 193483) | Sheep rumen microbial communities from Palmerston North, Manawatu-Wanganui, New Zealand - 1742 DNA GHGhigh gp2 | ecosystem: Host-associated > Mammals > Digestive system > Stomach > Rumen... | reverse complement strand
GTTCATCTTACATAGCTAATAATTATTTAGCTAATAAAGCAATGTATTGCTATGGATGTGAAGAATCTAATGTGGATTCAATCAAAACTATTTCAACAACAGGTGCAAATAAAGATGCAACTAATTGTCCAAATGGATATGATGAAAATCCGACTTCTAACTGTGCTAAAGTTGGAAATGGACATGCTAGAATTACAATTATTAAGAGTTCTGCTTTAGATTATAATGATGTTGGATTACTTCAATTATCAGTTGATAAACATACTTTAAAAGATCAAAATGATAATACAATTGCCTTTGATAAAGAAATAAATGAATACTATGTTACAACAACAAACACAAGTATTAACATTGTTCCTAATGTTAAAACTGGATATGCAGTAACAAATGCTGGTGTTCATGAAGTATTTATAGGTGATAATGTTTACTATGTATTAGTTACAACCGATCTTGGTGATGTATTAATGTATACATTTAATGTATATCTTGAATCTATAGAATATGACTATACAGGTGATTATCAAGTAATAAATATTAAACAAACTGGAACTTACAAATTAGAAGCATGGGGAGCCCAAGGTGGAGATGCTATAGAACTTTCAAGTGATGGTTATGATACTAATGCACTAGGAGGAAGAGGAGCATATACTAAAGGCGAACTTAATCTTACTAAAGGCGATATTTTATATATCTATGTAGGTGGTCAAGGTAACAATAAAAATTACTTAAGTACTGGAACTGTTGCTGGAGGATGGAATGGTGGAGCCCAAGGAAATGTATCAAGAACTTCTTGTTTCCAACAAGCATCCTCTGGTGGTGGTGCTACAGACTTTAGATTAGTATCAGGTGCATGGAATAATACTGAATCACAAAATTCAAGAATTATGATTGCAGCTGGTGGAGGAGGAGCATTCCAAGAATATTGTTCAAGTTCAGATAACGCTTCTATTAATGGAGGTGCAGGAGGAGGATTAAACGGATTACCTGGAACTTATATTTCAAGAACAGGTTTCTCTGAATTAAATCCTACAGGTGGTACTCAAGTTGATGGAGGGCAAGGATTGAACGAATGGACTGCTACTTCATATGTAAATAGTTATCGTGGAGCATTTGGTCAAGGTGCAACTGGTGCTGAATCTTATTCAGGTGGTGGTGCTGGTTACTGGGGTGGTGCTTCTGGAAAGTGGCAACCTGGAGCTGGTGGTTCATCATATATCTCTGGACATCAAGGTTCTATCGCGATTACATCACCTTCAAGTAGAACATTAAGAAATGATTCTACTGATACTGCTTGTACATTAGAATCTGCTAAAACAGATATTACATGTTCTAAACATTATAGTAATAGAGTATTTAATAATACTATTATGATTGATGGTGAAGGATATTCTTGGACAACCGAAAAAGGAAACTCTGTTGTAGGATTTAACAATCCTGAAACTGGAGTAAATGAAGTAGGTCATTCAGGAAATGGCTACGCCAAAGTAACATTAATAAATTAATTATAAAATTAAATTAAGTATTTCATATTAGCCCTTATTAACTTAATGTAATTTTATATGTGTAAAGACAAGATAAACTCTTGTCTTTTTTATGTTAAATAATGGAAGAAATGGTATACAAACTTTATTTTATTTGGTAAAATTATCAATAGTAGGGACATATGTAATACGCCCTAAAATGTTTGACTATACATAGCTTGAGTGATAGAATATTCACTTGAGTTATAAAGCGGAGGTTGTGCTATGGAAAACAATGAAACTTTTGTTTTAGAACTAAAAAAATATTATATTGATAATGAAGAAATAAGTAATGCTATTAATCTTTCTAATGAGGCTCAAGAAGATTTATTTGAATTATTTGAAAACTTTTCTAATGAATACGAAGAAAGCAAAGATGATTCATTATTTGATGGATTTACTAATGATGTAAAAAAGCATATTCAAAAGTATAAATCAGTAAGTGAATTTGCTAATTCAGAAGGAAAGAAAATCAATGATAATTTAAATAAATTAAATGATATCTCAGATAAGAATGAAGATGTTATTAAATTAATTGAAGTATTAGAAGATTTAGGAAATACATTAGAAAGTTATAGTAAATTATTGAATTTATCAATCAAGACTATAAAAGAAGTTGGGGGAAATGAAAATGAGTAGAACAGAACAAATATTAAACTTTATAGTTAAAGGTAGTAATATAATAGATAATAGTAATAAAAAGAATAGAAATATCCTTTTAAAAATTACAAAAGCTGGTAAGGATACTGATGATAAAGCTGTATCAATTCAATTAGGAGATTTAAAATATCCTGAAAGTGGAAATGTTATCGTTCCAGCAGCTGAATTAACAGAAGAAAAAATTAATGAAGTATTAGATTCATTTGTTGAAGATTTTGCTAAGGATGTTGAAAATGTTAGCAAAGCTAATGCGTATATAAAACACGCTGCTGATGTAGATGCACTTAGAAGTTCTAAGATTGATGTTCAAGAAGGAAGCAAAAAAATTGTTAGAGATGTGCCAATGTCTGAAGTAGCAAATAAAACTGCTTTAGTATTAGAAGCATTTAGAGATCCAGCTAAGAAAGCTGTTTTAGAAACTTATGATGCAGAACACGTTAATCAAGTATTAGGTAATTATACATACATTAAAGATGATAATGAACCACTTATTACTATTAATAATGTTGATTTAACTAGAAAAGATTTCAATGCTAGATTAATTGAATTAGGTAAGCAACCATTTGAACCTGTTGTAACTGAAACTCAAAATGTTGAACCAGTTGCACCAACTGTAACTGAAGAACCAACAGTAGCACCTTTTGTACCTGCTGGTATTGATGAAACAGTTGAACAACCTGAAGCACCTGCTGAAACAGTAGAAGCACCAGTTGAACAACCAGAAGTTCCTGCTGAAACAGTAGAAGCACCAGTTGAGCAACCTGAGGTTCCTGCCGAAACAGTAGAAGCACCAGTTGAACAACTTGAAGTGCCTGCTGAAACAGTAGATACACCAGTTGAACAACCAGAAGTGCCTGCCAAAACAGTAGAAGCACCAGTTGAGCAATCTGAAGTTCCTACTGAAACAGTAGATACACCAGTTGAAGATGTAGTACAACCAACAAATGAAGTTGATAAAGAATTAGAAAAATACAGAGAATATTTAAAATCTGTTATTCCAGCTAACGTTTATACAGACGATTTAGTTTATAATAATTTCTATGTTCATGGAATTGAATATAATTTAGATGATAATGAAAAAGATAAAATTGAAGAATTTAGAGATAGATTAAATAAATTAGGTGCTTTTGCATCAAGAAATCCACAACCTGCAGGTGTACCTGAAACAGCAGAAGAAACTGTTGCTCCTGTAGTACCTGTAGTTGAAAACACAGTTACAGATGTAGTAGAAGAACAACCTGCAGAAGCTGTAATAACTGAAACACCAGTTGAAAATACACAAGATAATGTTTCACCAGCTACAGAAGATGTTCCTGCAGAAACTCAAACAGCAGAAGTAGTAGAAACTATTCCTGAAAATGTTGTTCCAGCAGGTACTGAAGACGTTGTTGAAAATGAAGCAAAAGATATAGTTAGAGATTTTGAAAATGCTGAAAATCAAATACAACCTGAAGAACAAGTAAATAATGCTGAAGAAATTCAACCAGAAGAAACTGAAGAATTATTAGAAGACACAGTTGATTATTCAGGTATGACTAATGAAGATATTCAAAAAAGAATTACTGAATTAGAAAACCAAAATGCTGAACAAGCATTTACTCCAGAAGATCCTAGAAGTGCTGAATATTGGGCATTAAAGGATGAACAAGATCGTAGAAATGAAGGAGTTTATTACAATAACGTATTAAGCAACGTTAAAGAAAGAAAATATAAACGTTCTACAACTAAATATCAATTATTAAAAGCGTCAGCAATCGCTGCTGTTCCAGGAGCACTTGGATTAGCTGCAATTGGTTCTGTTGCAATAGGCGGTGCTTTACTTGCTTATTCTGCATTAGCCGGAATAGCTGTAGGAAGCTCAACATTTAACTCTATGAGAGGTTGGGCAAGAAAAAGAAAAATGGAACGTGTTGTTAAATCACTTAACCAACAATTTAGCGATTTAAATAATGCTGGTCAACTTACCAATTATATTGGACAATTATATATAGATTATCCAAATATAAGTGAATTAGAAGGATTATATAAAAAGAAAAATCCAGATACACTTTTAGAACACGATGATGAAATTAGAGTATCATGTTTCAGACGTGCTAAGAATGGTCTTACTAAAGAATACTTTATAGTTTCTAAACCACAAAGCATGTGTGCTGAAAACGAAATATCAACTCAAACTATTTTAGAAGAAACTGGTGTTGATATTGATGAAGAAATAAATATTGAATTCAATCATGGATTAAATGCTGAAGAATTTAATAAACAAACTAATGGTAAAAGAAGTTTTGTTACAATTGATAAATTAAAATATGCATATGAAGATTTAGGTGGATATGAATATACTAAAACAACTGGATTATTCCATGGACCAATTTTAACCGAAACTAAAGTTCGTGATAAAAAAACAGGAGAAAAGAGAACTGTTAAGAGATTCTTTGAAGATCTTAAAAATAATTTCTTCGAAAGATTTAATTATGCTAAATTAGATTCACTTGGAATTCCTGAAACAGTTCCTGAAGAAGAAGCTGTAGAAGAACAAGATGTTGAAGAACTTGATGCTGAACAACCTGATTTAGTAGAAGATATTGCTCCAGTTGAAGATGTAAATTATGATATAGCAGAAACTTCTCCAGAAGATATTGAAGAATTAGCTGAAACAACAGGTGTTATTGAAGATTTAGTTGATTCAAATTCTGCACCAGTTCCAGAAGCTCAAAATGTTGAAGAAACAACTGGCGTTATTGAAGATTTAGTTGAAGAAAATCCTGCACCAGTCCTAGAAGTTCAAAATGTTGATGAAATAACTGTACCTGAAATTGTACCTGCTTCAGAACAACCAGATGAAGATGATATTATAATTCCTCAAGCATTTGAAGAAGGATCACCTGAAGCTGTTGAAATGTTAGGACAAGAATCAGTTGCTCCAGCAGAAACTGCTTACGTTGAATCATCTAATCAAGTCGATCCTAACGCAACTCAAATCTTAACACAAGATAACATCGGTCAAGCTGTAGACGATTTATTTACTAAATTTGAAAATGATGAACCTGATGAAGAAATTGCACAAATCGAAGAAGCAGGAAAGAGATTAGTAAGATCATAATTATATGATAGAAATAGGAAATATAATCACTTTAGAAAATAATATGGATTTTCTAATAATAGAAGAAACGATTTATGATAATAATAAATATGTTTTGACTGTATTAACTGATAAAGAAGATAATATATTAAATAAATATATGATATTTAAAGTTATTTCTAAAGATGAAGGTTTCTATCTTGATCCTGTAAAAGATAATGATTTATGTAAAAAATTGTATGAATTGTTTAAAAACAATACTACAATGTAACATATTAATTAAGGTTCTTTGTCAAATAGTGTTGGTGAACAATAAATTTGATAAATGAATTGATTATAGAGGATGACGAAAGTCATCCTTTTATATTGCTTTTAATTAAAAATATTCTAGATATGAAATGATCATATCTTCTATACCCAAAAGCAATTCTTTTAATTGCTTTAACTAAATTGTTGTTACCTTCAATTATTCCATTGTTTATTTCATATTTAAATGAATTTTCAATATATTTAATTTATATAGGTTAAATGCTTGATGCATCTTAGGATGAATTAATTTATTTTCGTGATAGATTATGTTTTTAAATTTTGTTATGTCCTTTGATTTTATTGCTTTGATAATACCTTGATATGATTCATATGTAATTTTAAATGACTCATTTAAATTTATTAAATAATTAACTATATCTCTTTGAGATACTTCCTTCTTAAAATATGGTGAATACTGTTTTATATTTGTTAAATCGTCTTCATTTTTTAATATTAACTTCCAATAATTCTTAAGTTTGTTATAGTTAGGATTTGACTTTTTACATAACTCAATTCTTGCTTTATTTAAAACAACATATACCTGAGTTACAATATGAAATCTATCAATAACTATATCAGCGTTTTTAAATAACTTATTTGCAAGGAATATGTATCCTGAGTAGAAGTCTGTTGAAATTAATTTAACTTTATTTCTTTCATACCAAGGATATTTTCTAAAGTATTTTTCTAAGTCTTTACTACATCTAGAATTATTAATATCAAAAATGGTTCCTTTTTTATTATCTACGATCATAAATGCCATTTTACCTTTGGTATCTTTTGTAGCTTTAAATTCATCCCAATTCATATATTGGGGTAAATGAGGGTGTCTCATTACTTTATGACATGAGATATCATTTAAAACTCTATCTATTTTTGAAACTGAAACATCAAGTCTTTTAGAAATGTCTTTTTCTGATTGCTTAGTCATTAATTCTGTTCTTATTTGAAGTTCAGTGTTGTTTGAAATGTTTTTATTTCTATCTACTAAAGATGTTTCAGCAATAAATGTTTTATTACATGTATTACATAAATACCTTTGTTTATGTAAAAATAACATAGAACATTTATTAGATATCTTTGGTATTTTAATCTTACAATTTTTTCTAAATCCCCATTTAATTATGTCGTTATCATTTTGCGGAACTACACCACAACAAGGACAGTAATCGGGTTTATACGTTAAAATTCCTTCAAGAATTTGGTAGTTTTTACCTTTAATTTTCTTATTTTCTATATTATTTGAATAAATATGTATATTTTTATCTTCGATATTTAGTAATTTTAGTATATAATCATTATTAGACATAAGTTTGATTCCTTTCAATGTTTTCTTATCAATTACATTGTATCAAATCTTATGTCCTTTTTTGTGAAATAAAAATAGTGTTGTAAAATTCTCACCAACACTATTTATAATACAACCTTAATTAAAAAGAATAGTAAATTACTATTCTTTTTTTGTAAATAAATTATCATATTTATAGATAATATTTAATGTTTTTGATAAAATTATAGTAGAGGTGTTTAATGTGAACGAAGAGTTATATTATAAAAATCTCAATCAAGAAGTTTCTAAACAAAAATATCGTAGAACTACTAAGTTTCATGTAAAAAGAGTTGTAGGTACTTTAGGTACAACCGGAGTTGCTGCATTTATTGGTTCTTGTTTACATGGAGATATGCTTAGTCAACAAGGTATCATTGATGCTGCAGTATGTGGTGCTATTGGATTAGCAGGTTTTACGTTATTAGATTTGAATGATTCTTTTTCGGTTAGAAAAGCAAAAGCTGCATTAGCTAAAATTAGACTTGATCGTATGTGTAAAAAATACAATAAATCAATTGGTAAACAAAAATCAATAATGTGTACAATGTTAGGTTTTAATCCAACTGATGATGTTAAAGTTGAAGTTAGATATCCTGATTCTCCTGACTCAAAGTTAGTTGGACTAAAGAGAAGTCAATTAAAATATTCTGGTACAAACACTAAAGGTCAATTTGTAAATGACCCAGATGATGTAATTAAGTTTTGCGTATATGCTTATAGACAAGGTCAAAGTACTCCATATAGATGTCTTGAAATCGGTGAAACTGACGATTTACAAAGAAATGTGATTTCGTACATCAAATTTATGGATTCTTTATATCCACCTAAACCTGGTGATCCACATGTTGAGTATTTAAGATCTACGGTTAATTTAAAAGATGATATTACAAAGATATATAATAAATCATTAGAAAGAACCACTAGAAATAGTCAAACTGGTGAAAATATCTATAATGAAGTTTCATTAGATCATTTAAAGACAGTGTTTGAACCATACGGAGGATATAGTTTCTATTTAAATAAAAATGTAGGTTCAATTGAAGATAGAATAGCAAATTCTGAAATGTTAGCACATGAAAAGAGTCCTGAATTATTTGGAGAACAAAGAAGTATTGATGAAAATATTGTACATGATGTTTCAGGATCGCAAATATCTTTAAAGCCTGCACAAAGAAGACAAACACAAACTCAAACTGATGCGCAAACAGATACACAACAACCTGCACAAACACAAACAGTTGCACCACCAGTTCAAGATGCACCAGTAGTTGCACCTCAACCACAACCTGTGGTAAGAGGACCACAAACAACTGATACACCAAAAGCTCAACCACAACAAAATACACAAAGAAAAGCTTCATCTTTTGAGATAATGAAATATATTTATGATAATTTAGATTCAATTACAAATGATGTTAATGTAAAAAATGAAGTAGCGACTAAATTTGGTATACAACCATCAGCAGTAACTAGTTTAGTTACATATATAATGGATCACAATGAAGAATTAGAGCAAAAATTTGCTGGACAACAACAAGTTAGAAATATGAATTAATAAAAAGGGAGATGAATAAAATGATACAATTAGAAAATATTGTTACATTAGACAACGGACAAGATTATGTAATTCTAGAAGAAGTAGAATATGAAGGAGCTAGATTCGTTTATACAGTAAGAGTTGAAAATCAAGAAGATTTAACTGATGATTCAATGATTTTTGAAGCTGTAAATGAAAATGGAGAAGAATTCTTAGCACCAGTAGAAGATAAAGAAGTTTATAATGAATTAATTGAATTATTTAAAGATAAAGTAGCAGATAAATTAGATTCAATTAATTTTGATGAAATAGCAACTCAATAAGTTGCTTTTTTTATTTACGTAAATTAGCAATATCTATTGACAAGTGCTAATTATAAGTTTATACTAAATTTAGCACTGAAGGAATATGAGTGCTAGGAGAGTGTGATATGGGAGAAAGACAAGAAAATATTCTTCGAGTTATCGTTGAAACTTACATTAAATCTTTCAAACCTGTTAGTTCTAAATCACTTGTAGATGAATTTAAAGTATCATCTGCAACAATTAGAAATGATATGGCATTCCTTGAAGATTTAGGTCTTATTGAAAAAGAGCATACTTCAAGTGGAAGAATACCAAGTGAAAAAGGTTATAAGTATTATGTTGATAATTTATTACAACCTAAAAAAATCACTGGTGAAGAAATGTTGAAATTACAAACTATATTAAATAATAATAATTTAGTAATAAGTGATGCAGTAACTAAATGTATGGAGATTATAAGTGATATAACTCATTATACAAGTGTAGTTATTGAAGGAAATAAAAGTAATTTAACATTAAAACAAGTAAGTATAATACCACTTAATGAAAGCCCTGAGGGAAGTCAAGTTGTATGTGTGCTTGTTACAAACCAAGGAGATGTATCAAATAAGACAGTTAATGTTGATGGGGATATAAATTTAAGAGAGTTAGTTAAAACCTCTGAAATCATCAATAAAGCACTTATAGGTACACCTATAGATAAAGTAAACGAAAGATTAGAATTAGAAATTAAACCTAAAATTAGAGATGTTATTGAAAGATATGAAGAAGTATATAATTTCTTTAATGAAGCATTTAATGATTTCTCTACAGCTAATTCAGATATATTCTTTTCAGGTAAAACTAATATATTAGATTATAAAGAATATGATGATGCTAAGAGATTAAAAGAAATGGTTGGAAAACTAGAAGATACTGATCTTGTTAAACATATCGAAACAGATGATGATGGCGTTAAAGTATACATTGGTGAAGAAACTGAATTTGATAAAGATGTAACTATCATCAAGACACACTATAAAGCAGGTAACAACGAAGGTACACTTGCAATCATAGGTCCAAAGAGTATGGAATATGATAAAGTCGTGACACTTCTAAATTACTTAAAAAATAATATAGAAAGGTAAGTGTTTCATGGAAAACGAAAAGACAATAGAAGAAAAATTAAATGAGGAATTTGAAGCACAAGAAAAAGAAGAAGTAAAAGAAGAAAAGAAAGAACCTCATAAAAAACATGATAAAAAAGAATCTAAAGAATTAGAAAGTATAAAGAATGAAGTTATTAAATTAACTGAGGCACTTGCTTTAGAAAAAGAAAAAAGTATGCGTATCCAAGCAGAAATGCAAAACTTCAGAAGAAGAAAAGAAGAAGAAGTTAGCAACATGTATAAATATGCAAATGAGGATATCTTAAAAAGTTTAATACCTATCGTAGATAACTTTGAAAGAGCACTTGCATTAGAGAATGAAGAAAACAAACAATTTTTAGCAGGATTTAATATGATATATAAAGATATACTTAATATCTTTGAAGCAAATGAAGTAACTGCAGTTGAAGAAGTTGGAGTTGAATTTGACCCAAGTATTCATGAAGCAGTAATGCAAGAGACAGTTGAAGGAACTGAAGCAGGTAAAGTCATATTAGTTATGCAAAAAGGTTATAAATATAAAGATAGATTACTAAGACCAGCCATGGTTAAAGTATCTTGTTAAGAAAGAAGGAGATTTAAATGGCAAAAATTATAGGAATAGACTTAGGAACAACAAACTCTTGTTGTGCTGTATTAGAAGGTGGAACACCTACAGTTATAGTTAACTCAGAAGGAGATAGAACAACTCCATCAGTAGTGGCTTTCAAAGGATCAGATGAACTTGTAGGTATTCAAGCCAAAAGACAAGCAGTAACAAATGCTGATAACACAATTGCATCTATTAAAAGAAAAATGGGTACAAGTGAAAAGACTAAAGCTAATGGAAAGGATTATACTCCAGAAGAAATTTCAGCTAAGATTTTAATGAAGATTAAAAAGGATGCTGAAGCTTATTTAGGAGAAAAAGTTACTAAAGCAGTTATTACAGTTCCAGCTTACTTCAATGATGCTCAAAGACAAGCTACTAAAAATGCAGGTAAAATTGCAGGATTAGAAGTTGAAAGAATTGTAAATGAACCAACTGCTGCAGCATTAGCATATGGTTTAGATAAACAAGATAAATCACAAACTATCTTAGTATATGACTTAGGTGGTGGAACATTCGATGTATCTATCCTTGAATTAGGTGATGGTGTATTTGAAGTTAAATCTACATCTGGTAATAACAAATTAGGTGGAGATGACTTCGATAAGAGAGTATCTGATTACTTAGTTGATGAAATTAAAAATCAAACTGGTGCAGATGTTAAAGATGATAAGATGGCTTTACAAAGAGTTAAAGATGAAGCTGAAAAAGCTAAAAAAGCATTATCTAACTCAACTACAACAACAATTAGTTTACCATTCATTGCTCAAGTTGATGGAACTCCAGTTAACTTTGAATGTGATTTAACAAGAGCTAAATTTGAAGATTTAAATAAAGACTTATTTGATTCTACATTAGATCAAGTAAGAAAAGCATTAGATGATGCTAAATTAAAAGCATCTGACATTGATCAAGTTGTATTAGTAGGTGGTTCTTCAAGAATTCCTTATATTCAAGAATTAGTTAAGAAAGAATTAGGAAAAGAGCCAAATAAATCAGTTAACCCTGATGAAGTAGTTGCTATGGGTGCTGCAATCCAAGGTGGTGTATTAACTGGTGAAGTTGATGATCTAGTATTATTAGACGTAACTCCATTATCACTTGGTATTGAAACTCTTGGAGATGTCATGACTGTATTAATTCCAAGAAATACAACAATTCCTGCAACTAAATCACAAGTATTCTCAACTGCTGCAGATAATCAACCAGCTGTAGATGTACATGTATTACAAGGCGAAAGACCAATGGCTGCAGATAACAAGACATTAGGAAGATTCCAATTAACTGATATACCTCCAGCAAGAAGAGGCGTACCTCAAATTGAAGTTACATTCGATATTGATGCAAATGGTATCGTTAATGTTAAAGCTAAAGATTTAGGAACTGGTAAAGAACAAAAAATCACTATTACAAATAATACTAACTTAACAGATGAAGAAATTGATAAGATGATGAAAGAAGCTGAAGCTAATAAAGAAGCTGATGAAAAGAAGAAAGAAGCAGCAGATGCTAAAAATGAAGCTGAAGCAGCAATCTTCCAAGCTGAAGGAGCTATCAGAGACTTAGGTGAAAAACTATCTGAAGATGAAAAGAAAGATGTTCAAGAAAAAATAGATGATCTTAAGAAAGAATTAGATAATTCAGATGCTTCTACTGATACTATTAAAGATAAGACTAAAGCTTTACAAGATAAAGCTATGGAATTAGCTGGTAGAGTATATGAAGAAGCTGCTAAACAAAATAGTACTGAAAATACATCATCAGATGACAAAAAAGATGATGATTCAGATGAAGCTCAAGAAGCTGAATTCGTAAATAAAGATTAATATATGTAAAAAGTTCTAGTTAATCTAGAACTTTTACGTGTTAAGATAGGAGAACATATGAAAGTATATAAATCAAGAAGTGAAGTACCAGATAAATATAAATGGGATTTAACAGCATTCTTTAAAGATGAAACTGAATTTAAGAAAGTATTAAAAGAATATCAAGATAAGGTTAAAAAGATATCTGAATATGTAGGATGTACAAAAGATGCAGATAAATTATATGAATTTATTAAATATGATGAAGATGTAAGTACAAATGTAGAAAATTTATTAGTATATGCATATTTAGTAAATGATCAAGAATTAGGTGTATCTAAATCACAAGAAAATAAATCATCAGCTGAAATGTTGATGGCTGAATATGATGCAAGTACATCATTCTTTGCACCTGAATTATTAAAACTATCTAAAGAAGAATATGATAAGTTATTTGATAAAGAAGAATTAAAAGAATATAAGAATTTATTAGATAGAATATATAGAAATAAAGAACATATTTTAAGTGAATCAGAAGAATTAATTATTGCTAAATTAACTAGTTCAATGAATCACTTTGATGATATGTCAGCTAATCTATTAAATGGATGTCATGACTATGGTAAAGTAACAGTTGATGGAGAAGAAATTCAATTAACTTCAACTAATTATTCTAAATTAATGAAAAATGATGACAGAGAATTTAGAAAGAATACAAGAGAGCAATATAACAATGTATTAGCTCAATATGGTGTAATGTCTGCATCATTCTTAAATTCATTTGTTAAGGGTGAATCAACTACATGTGAAATAAAGAAATATAAATCTAGTTGGGATGCTAAGTTATTCTCTAATAACATGTCAAATAAGGCTTATGAATCATTAGTTAAAGTAGTAGAAGATAATGTATCTTCATTACAAAGATATTTTAAAATATTTAAAGAGGTTCATGGATTAGATAAATTATATCAATATGATTTATTTTTAGAATTAGCTAAATCTAATAAAGAATATACAGTTGAAGAAGCACAAGAATTAGTCTTTAATGCAATCTCTGTATTAGGAGATGAATATAAAGAAAAGTTTAAGAGAATATATGATGAACACTTCATTGACTATGCTTGCTATAAAGGTAAGACAAGTGGAGGTTATTCATGCTCAACTTCAACTACAGACTCAAGAATCTTAATGAGTTTTAATGAAGATTTATCAAGTGTATCTACAATTGCCCATGAAGGTGGACACAATGTACATCATCAATTTGTTAAAGATAACAATCCAATTCAATATAGAAATGTGTCTTCTTTAGTATCAGAAGTAGCATCATTAACTAATGAATGTTTATTATCTTCTTACATAGCTGAAAATGCTAAAACTAAAGAAGAAAAGTTAGCTGGATTAGGTAATATTATTGAAGTAATTAATTCGAACCTTTTTGGTGCTGTTAGAGAAGCTAAGATTGAACAAGATTTTTATAAACTTGTTGATGAAGGTGGAACTATCACTTATGATTATATGAATGATTTAACTTTAAAATCATTACAAAAATATTATGGTAATGAAGTAGAATTAGATACTTTATCACCACTTTCGTGGATTAGAAGAAGCCACTATTACATGTTCTTCTATCTATATGCATATTCAATTTGTATAAGTGTTGCATCTAATGTTGCAAGTGAAATTTTAAAAGGTAATAAAGAGATGTTAGATAATTATATTAAATTCTTATCTACAGGATCTGATAAATGGCCAATTGAAGCATTTAAAGTATTAGGTGTAGATGTAGAAAGTGAAGATGTATATAAGAAAGCTATAGACTATTACAATAGTTTATTAGATGAATTTGATAAAATAAGAAATGAGGAATAATCATGGCAAGTAATAAAAGAGATTATTATGAAGTCCTTGGTGTAGATAAAAATGCATCTGATGATGAGATTAAAAGTGCTTTTAGAAAGTTAGCTAAAAAATATCATCCAGATGTATCTAAAGAACCAGATGCTCAAGAAAAATTTAAAGAAATTGGTGAAGCATATGCAGTTCTAGGTGATAAAGATAAAAGAAAGCAATATGATCAATTTGGACATGCTGCATTTGATGGTGCTGGTGGATTTGGAGGAGGAAACCCATTTGAAGGCGGAGGATTCTCTGGATTTGGATTTGATGATATTGATCTTTCAGACATCTTAGAAAGAATGTTTGGAGGTGGAGGATCATCTAGATCATCTGGTGGCAGAAGACAAGCAAGAGGAACTGACATTGAAGTTAACTTAATTATTTCTTTTGATGATGCTGTATATGGTGCTGAAAAAGAATTTAAAGTTGGCTTAGATGAAGCGTGTGAACATTGTAATGGACAAGGTGGTACAGGTGAAAAAAAATGTGCTACATGTGGAGGACGTGGTAGAGTAGTATCTTCACAAAGAAGTTTATTTGGAATGTTCCAAACTGAAACTGTATGTCCTGACTGTGGTGGAGATGGTATAACTTATACTAATAAGTGTTCTCACTGTAATGGTAAAGGTGTAACTCATAAAGATAAAAATATAAAATTAAGAGTACCTCGTGGTGTTGAAGATGGAGACATCATGAAGATGGCAGGAAAAGGAAATACAGGATTAAATGGTGGTGGAAGAGGAGATATCTATATTCACTTCAAAGTAAAAGAACATTCTCTTTATAAAAGAGATGGAAGTGATATTATCGTTGAAATACCTCTTACAATAACTGATGCTATTTTAGGATGTAAAAAAGAAATACCTACAATTCATGGAACTATTATTGCTGATATTCCTTCAGGAACTCAAGACGGAGATAAATTCAAATTCAAAGGTAAAGGAATTGATGATGAAAAAACAGGCAAAAAAGGCGATGAATATGGTATTATCAAAGTCATTATTCCTAAGAAATTAGATAGAGAACAAAAGAAATTAATTGCAGATTTAGCTAAGACTAAATTAGATAATGATTCAGCATTTAAAGAATATAATAAATATATAGAAGATTAGATTTTATTTAATCTTCTTTTTTTACGGCTTTAATGCTATAATTTTAATAAGAGATGATGGATAATGTATAGAAAAACTTATGTAGAAATTGACGGAGAAGTATTAGAAAATAATATTAAAGAAATTAAATCTAAATACTCTGATTATAAATATTATATTGGTGTTGTTAAAGCTAATGCATATTCACATGGCTTTGAATCTATTAAATACTTAATTAAAGGTGGAATTAACTATTTAGCTACATCTAGTTTAGAAGAAGCTTTAAAGGTAAGAGAAATAGATAAAAAGATACCTGTACTTGTGTTAGAACCAATTCACTTTGAAGATTGTTTAGTAGCAAGTAAAAATAATATAACTATTACAATAGACAATAAAGATTTATTTAATAAATTAAAAAAAGATAAAGTAAAAATTAAATTTCATATTAAAGTAGATTCAGGAATGAATAGATTCGGATTTAAGAATAAAGAAGATATTAAATATATATTTGATAATTCAGATGATAATCTATATCTTGAAGGTTTATTTACTCAACTTTTCAGTGGCCTATCAGATGATATGGAAGTTGAAATGAAGAAGTTTAATGAACTAACTAGTCTAATTGATTTAGATAAAATAGATATAGTTCATCTTGAAAGAAGTTTAACTTTAGAACAACATGATAGATTAAGTGTAGGAAATGGTATTAGATTAGGTATAGCAATGTATGGATTTAATAAACCTCCTTTAACACTTTCATGGAAAAGAAAATTATTTAATAAATTAACTTTTAAGAAAAATGATTTTGTTCCATCTATTTTAAATTTAAAAACAGCATTAAAGTTTTATACAGAAGTAATAGAAATTAAAGATATAGAACCTGGTGAAATAGTTGGATATGGGGGAATGTATGATTCTTCTTTTAAACAAAGAATAGCTATTTTACCATTTGGATTTGCTGATTTTTTATTTATAAATAAAAGTTATGTTTATATAAATAATAAACAATATAAAATAATTACTAATTATATGGATATAACTGTTATTGTTATAGATGATTCAGTTAAAGTAGGGGATAAAGTAGAAATCTTTGGAGATAATATAAGTATTAGAAAAGCAAGTAGTTATGCAAATCAAAATGCATATAAAACTATTTGTAGTATAACTAATCGTGTTCCAAGAGTATACAAATATAAGGATGAAGGAAAAATAGTAGAATACTAGGTGATATATATGGATTTTAGAGCATTAATAATTGGAAATGATATCAACGCTTATTATTTAGCAAGATGTTATCATGAATATACAGGAAGAAAAGCAGACCTTTTAGCTATCAATATCGAAGGCCAAAAGCCATTTGCATATACAAGATATACAAAGATATTAAATATTAAATATGTGGATCATTTATGGGAAGAAGAAATATTCTTAAATGAATTAGAAGAATATTATCAAGCACATAAAGATGAAAAGATATTATTAGTTAGTAGTAATGAAACATATGGAGAATTTATTGCTAAGAATCAAAAGAAGTTAGAAAAGAAATTTTATTTTAATTATCCTAAAGTAGAACTTCAAAGAACATTAGTTAATAAAGAAGAATTCTATAAGACATATGGTAAAAGTGTTATAGATATTCCTGATACTTATTACTATGATTGTAAATCAGATAAAGAATTTAAAGAAAAAATTAAATTCCCAGTTATAGTTAAACCAGCTAATGTTATTTTATTTAAACATATAACATTTGAAGGAAAGAAAAAGATTTATAGATTAAACAGTATAGAAGAAATAAATAAAGTAATTGGATATTTTAAAAAAGGTGGATACGATGATACTTTAATCATTCAAGAATACATTGAAGGTGAAGATGATCATTTATTTGATGCAGTAGTATATGTAGATAAAAATCATAAAACTAAACTTGTATCATTTGCTCAA
>Ga0247610_10003498_pt1 | contig 17214 bp, 11 predicted proteins | sample 174DNAGHGhighgp2_FD_193483 | JGI IMG/M metagenome (GOLD analysis project Ga0247610, IMG submission 193483) | Sheep rumen microbial communities from Palmerston North, Manawatu-Wanganui, New Zealand - 1742 DNA GHGhigh gp2 | ecosystem: Host-associated > Mammals > Digestive system > Stomach > Rumen... | reverse complement strand
GCAGACCTCATCACTCCTATCGCTATGGAGCAGGGTCTTAAGTTCGCTATCCGTGAGGGTGGTCACACAGTAGGCGCTGGTACAGTTTCTACAATCATCGAGTAATTCGGTAATTAACTGAACTAAAGCTTAACAAGGGTCCGTACTGCAAAGTACGGGCTCTTTTTTTGTGCCGCAGTTATGCCGGGAGTAATGCTGCAGAGTTCAATATTCTTAAAGAAATATTAAGAAGTTTGCTGCTTTTTTCTTAATGCGCGGATAATTAGAATTACTGTTATCAGGCTGGTGTGTTTTTATCCGTTCATCAGCGCGAAAAAGGAGAATCGTAATGAAGAAGCTTTCACAAAGGATCATTTGTGCCGCTATTGTGCTTTGCATGGCTTTGCCGTTTGCATCATGCGGAAAAAAGAACGGATCAGGCGGTAAGACCCGCTCCGGTCAGAAGATCGCAGAAGATGCACCGTGGTTTGACAGCAAGGTCTTAAAAGTAGATCTAGGGTTTGAGACCGGCAGACAGTTAATGACATATATGTCGAAGCTGGCAGCTATGGATGAAAAGAATATGTATGTCATATCGGCAGGACGCTATCAGGCGTCTCAAGGAAGCGGCAAAACTGATGAAGAATCTGTTTTCGCATCTGTAACTGTTGTGGACAGAGCTGCGTATTCTACTGTAAAAACGATAGATCTGTCAAAAGAGATAGGCATTTCCGATAACATAAACGGCGGATACGTAGAAGACGGAAAGCTGTTCCTGAACATTACAAGGTATGACATGAAAACATATCAGGTGAATAATGTCGTGCAGGAATTGAATGTTGAGACCGGCAAGCTCAAGGAAGCAAAAGAATCGAAAGGCGCTGATGACAATAATATCAGCAACGTATTTAATATCGGCGGATACAGTATAGGCACAGCCGGAGAATGGAACGGTAACGGTTCGCTTGTTAATCTTATTATCACTTCACCGGATGGCAGCAGGAATAAGGTCGCAGTCAAAGAGTCCGGTATAGATATTTATGAGATTCCCGTCATAATGCAGAACACGGACAAGACCGCTTTGGTTGCTGCATTCTCAAGTGGAGGAAACAGGTTTTTCGAGCTTGATCTTGCATCGCACACCATAAAGAGCCTTGATCCAAAGGATTATGAATGGTTCGATCTGGAAAGAATGAGAAATCCATATAACGGATCTGACGGGAATGTCTATTACATAACCCCTCTCGGAATCGAAAAAACGGATCTGAAGAACAAATCGGCTGAGACAGTTTTTGATTTCAGCCATTGCGGAGTCAACAGAACTCTTTTGGAATCTTTACAGATAGCAGAGATTGGAAACGGTTCTATTGTGCTCTGCGGAATGACTCTGCCCGCCAATAATTTTCTTTCGGTAACAGTACCGGACTTTTATATAGTAGAGGTCAGCAAAGCTGATAAGAATCCTCACGCAGGCAAGACGATACTTAATCTGTATACCCCGAACGGTCAGACTGATGAAAAGGTCGCAGATGCCATCCTTAAATACAATGAAACCAGCAGCGGATACTATATTGAGGTAACGGATAAATATAAAACAAACAGTTCCTCCGACATATCTTCTTTAAACAGCGAGGATGAGTATCAGACGGCCACCCTCAACAAAAATAACAAACTTGGAAATGCCCTGGCCATGGATCTGATCAACGGCGAAGGCCCGGACATTCTTATGAACACCACTGATTACGGCCAGCTCAACTGCGACAGCTATCTGACAGACCTTTCGCCATATTTCAAGGATCTAAGTTCTGATAAGTATTTTACGAACATCATCGAAGGTGCAAAAGTAAGCGGAAAGCTCTATCAGATGCCGGTATGCTTTACCGTCAACGGTATCATGACAGACAGTAAATATGCGCCTGCTTCAGGTGCCGGCTTCACGATAGAAGAGTATAAGAGATTTTTAAATGACACCCTGAACGGCAGGGATATAATCCCTACGGGACAGGCTCTTTATTTCGCAAGGCTTATTAACAGCATGAGCGACATATTCATCAAGGACGGCAAGGTCGATTTTACCGGCCCGGAGTTTGCAGCAATTGCTGCGTATGTTAAGGATAATGTTCCCGAAAAGAGCAAGACATGGAATGATGCTGATAATAACGTGAATGTTCCCGCTGCTGATCTGACTTCATGTTACGGGATCACAGGATATTTTTACTCCATAGCAACATCTTCCGGGAATGTATCCATTTACGGCATTCCTTCGACTGACGGCCGCGGTCCGATGTTTAAGCCTTATGTTTCTGCCGCAGTCTCTTCCCAGGCTGTTAATACTGAGGCCTGTGTGGAATTCGTAAAGCTCCTCATATCTGATGAGATGCAGGAGATCTTTGCAATACAGGATAATATCGTCGTAAACCGCGAAGCATTCAGAAAGGGCGGAACGGTCTCGATAGAGAGAAATAACAGCCCTGCCGGTGATATGATCTTCGGAACTGATTATTCGACGGGCAAGCCTCTGGAGAACAGGATAAAGTTCACGGAAAAGAACGTCGATGACTTGGAGAAGATAATCCTCAGCTGTTCCAAGATGGATTCCGAGGATACAGACATCACCATCATCCTGAAAGAGGAGATGCCGGCGTATTTCCTGGGCCAGAAAGACTTAAATGACGTCATAACCATAATCCAGGACAGAGTCCAGAAAGTATTGGATGAACGCAAATAAGAGACAGCAAGTCTTTTTCAAAAAAGACATGTAACACTTTTGATATCCGCTTTTTATCAAATATGCCTTATAATAAAAAATGGCGGTATATGTATTTATTTGAGCAGCCGTCTTAGTTTTTTGTCTGGGATAAAAGGAGAGCGGATATGAAGAAGAATTCTGTTAAGATCCTGTCTGTTATTTTGGCAGCAGCAGTTGCACTGCCCATAGTTGCCTGCAATAAGAAGGGAAGCAAGGGAAGAGAAAAGAGCCGCAGCGGCCAGAAGATCACTGCGGATTCTCCATGGTTTGACAGTGATATCCTTACGATACCTTCTCCCAAGCTTGATACCCCAAAGGGAAAGACAGTGGAATATACCTATCAGATGCTGGCGGGGATTGATGAGAATTATATCGCTGTTTTCACGAACGGAAACTACAGGATGCCGTCAGGCAATAATATCGACTGGGATAAGATCGATTACAGAGACTATATGATCAATGTCGTTACTGTTGTCGACAGGAAAACGAATAAGACAATCAATACTATCGACCTGACTTCGGACATTCCCAAGAACAGCAATATCGAAAAAGTCACCCTTACAGACGGCAAGATCATGTCACATACTTCCGTTTTCGACGAAACGAAATATCAGATGAAGTACGTCGATACATATTACGATCCGTCGACCGGAAAAGTAACCGACACAAAAGAGATCATTCCCGATGATGAATACCGTTCATATGAGCGCACCTTTATGTACGGGAAATATACGATAGGAACGGTAATTAACTGGGAAGATGGAGACCAGTATACCTATACCGTTTACGTAACCAAAGATGACGGCGAGACACAGTCTTTCGAGCTCAGGGCTGATAAGGCAAACCTTTACGATATCCCCGTCATTCTTCAGCTTGGTGAAGAAAAGTTCCTTGCAGCAGCATCCACAGACACCGGAAACCGCTTTTTTGAGATAGATCTGAAGAACGGCAAGGCTTCTGAAGCTGATTCAAAGAATTACGACTGGCTTGATATCGACCAGATAGGCACTACAATGCCCGGCGCGGAAGGCGTGGTATATGCTTCCACTAATACCGGCATCACAAAGATCGACGTTAGTAAGAAGACAACGCAGGAGGTCTTTAATGACAGCTGGTGCTCTGTAAGCAGAAGCCTCCTGGGCTACTGCCAGCTCGTTGAATGCACCGATGATTCTTTTGTTATCTGTGGCGAAAAGTATTTCAACAACCTTAATAAGGAAGCTAAGCAGGAGTTTTTTGTTATCACGCTTACACGTGCGGCTTCCAATCCTCATGCAGGAAAGACCATCTTAGAGCTCTATGCGCCCTCGGGATATATCGAAGAGTGTATCGCTGACGTCATTGCCGAATACAATGAAAAGAGCAGCACTCACTTTATTGAGGTACATGACCGCTATTCCAATGTCGATGACGGAATCGACTATTCGAATATCAACAGCGACGATGATTACCAGAAAGCAAACATTAAGACCAATGCCGTCATGAGCAACGAGCTTGCGATGGATATCTTAAACGGCGAAGGCCCGGATATCCTTCTTAACTGCAGTTCATTCGGCCAGCTCAATAATACAAACTATCTGGTAGACCTTAACCGGTATATCGGAGAACTGGATCCTGATAAGTATTTTACGACTGTTGTCGATTCTTCCGAGGTTGACGGCAAGCTTTTCCAGCTGCCTATATGCTATTCGATCTCAGGAATTCTTACAGATGCAAAGTATGCAGGAAAGTCAGGAGTAGGATTTACTACGGCTGAATATGAGAAATTCCTTAAGGAGACCTTGAACGGTCAGGATGTTATCAATCTGGGCCAGGCAATCTACTTTACAAAGCTTTTCTCAGCCATGAGCGACAAGTTCGTAGTTAACGGAAAGGTTGATTTCACAAGTCCGGAATTTGCCGAGCTCGCTGAATTCGTAAAGAATAACGTGCCCGAGAATGCAAGATCCTGGAACGATATCTATAACAATGATGGAGATACTGTTTATGCAACAGCTGTCGGCGTTACCGCATTTAAGGGTGACACCTACTCCAAGGAAAGTGTTGCTGCATATGCTTCATTTTACGGTGTCGGAGGGTACTTTGTTCAGATGGCCCAGTTAAATGGTGCTTCTGCAGTGTTGGGAATCCCTTCAACGGACGGCCGCGGACCTATGCTTGAACCTGCTTTCTCTGTAGCAGTATCTGCACAGTCGAAAAATACAGATGCTTGCGGAGAATTCGTTAAGATGCTCATGTCCGACGAGGTGCAGCTTGCTATCGCCAAGAATGACGAGTTTGTCTTAAACCGCAAAGCCTTCAGAGACTCTTCAAAAGACATCATCGAATACTTTAACGGAGAAGGCGGAGATCCGTATCTTGCATATGATATGAACACCGGTGAGCCCAAGAAGAACAGGCTCAAGTTCTCTGACAAGAATGTTGATGAACTCGAAAAGATAATCTTAAGCGTCTCAAGGATGAATTCTACAGATGCATCGATCAACACGATCCTTGTTGAAGAAATGCCTGCATATTTTTCCGGCCAGAAGGATCTTAATTCGGTCGTTACGATCGCCCAGGACAGAGCCCAGAAGGTATTGGCTGAAAGAGGTTAAGTTCTTTCATAAAGATCTTTCAGGACAGGGCGCAGAAGGTCCCGGACGGGAGACGCAGATAACCATAAACCCTAAGTTGGATCAGGGGTGTCCGGTTTTGCCGGGCACCCTTTTTCGCGCTCATAGTAATATGTCCTTAATTTCTTTACCTAACTTTTGCCTAACTATTGATGCTGTTTCGATTTTTCGCGGTCTTAGAATTCATTTGGTTAAACCCCAATGAGGATAAAAGGAGATAATCTGATGAAAAAAACATCCGTCAAGATCATATCTGCAGCACTGATATTTGCTATGGCACTGTCTGCTGCAGCATGCGGTAAAAAGAAGGAAGAAAATGGTGTCGGTGTAAACGAAGTAAGTCACAGCGGCCGGAAGATCACGAGCGATTCCCCGTGGTTCGAATGCAGCAAGACGGAGATCACTCCGACATTCAATCCGGATAAGCAGATACAGTCTGCATATTCTGCTGTTGCCGGCTGTGATGACAACTACATCGTTGTATTAACAAACGGAAATTATAAAGTCCCGGACAACATGGACTGGGAAAAATACAACAATAAAGACTTTGGCATCGCTGTTTACACTGTCATAGACAGAAAGACCAAGCAGGCAGTTAAGACCATTGACATGATGGCTTTAATGGATGCTTCTGACTATATTCAGAGCTCGAGTTTTGAAGACGGCAAGATTACTGCAAAATGCTCTCATTACGATCCCGAGACCGGTTATCTGACAACTGTTGAATCTGTAATCGATGCCGTCTCCGGAAATGTGGTCGATACAAGGACTATAGATAACGCGGATAATGACGGCGGTTCACTGGCCAGGTCTTTTGAAGTTGGCAATTACGTGATCGACGCCTATGTATACTGGACTCAGAACCAGTACTACAAATTTCTGATCACTTCCGGAGGAGATAAGAAGGAAGCTGAGCTCAAGGTCGAAGGCAAGAGTGTTTACGATGTAATGGCCATGCTTCCTTTAAGTGAAGACAAGGCCCTGGTTCCCGTAGCAATCGATAACGGAAATGCCTTCTATGAACTGGATCTTAAGTCCGGTGCCTTGAAGGAATTGGATTCCAAGGACTTTGACTGGCTTGATCCCACTTATCTTTACACCGTAAAAGCCGGGAAAGACGGCATGTACTATTATCAGTCATTATCCGGAATCGCAAAGATCGATATGAACAAGAAGACCAGCGAAATGGCCTTTAATTACAGCTGGTGCGGTGAGAACAGAAGCAGACTCTCGAATCTTCAGATCGGTGAATGCTCAGGCGATAAAGTGCTGCTCTGCGGTGAGACCGGCAGCAATACTGCTTACGGTTCTGCAGCAATCCGTCCGTTCTGCATTATGGAATTTACCAGAGTACAGAACCCTCACGCCGGCAAGACCATAATGGAACTTTACTCACCTTACGGATATGTAAACGAGAAGATCGGCGATGCCGTCAATGAGTTCAACAACACAAACAAGGAATACTTCATTGAGGTCTCCAGCCGTTACACAGGCAACGAATACTATGAATATCCGACCAGCATGAACAGCAATGACGAATACGAGGCTGCAACTCTTAACGGCGATGCTAAACTGAGCAACAAGCTTGCCATGGACCTCATAAACGGCGACGGTCCGGATATCCTCATGGATGTCAGCAATTTCGGACAGCTCAACAACAAGAACTATCTCGTTGATCTGAACCAGTACATCGGAACACTCGATTCAGAGAAGTATTTCACAAATATCGTAGACGGAGCCAAAGTGGACGGAGCTCTTTACCAGCTGCCTCTTTGCTTTGCAGTCCAGGGAATCCACACAGATGCCAAGTACGCAGGTGCTTCCGGCATCGGATTTACCACAAAGGAATATGAGAAGTTCTTAAAGGACGAGTTGAACGGCAAGGATGCGATCCCGTCAGGCCAGACACTCTATTTTTCAAAGATCTTCAGCGCAATGAGCGACAAGTTCATCGCAAACGGCAAGGCTGATTTCACATGTCAGGAATTCACAGAGCTCGCAGAGTTTGTTAAGAACAATGTTCAGGAAAAGGCATCAAACTGGAATGATGGTACTTCTGACGGTCCGCTTACTGCACCGGTAGGCATAGCTTTCAAGGGCGATGTCTCAGGCAACGCAGGCAAGAAGGCATTCCTGACAACATGCTATGGTACCGGATCATATTTTTATAATATTGCTGACTGTAACGGCGGAACAGCTATCTTAGGCATTCCTTCATCCGACGGACGCGGCCCGGAATTCGTTCCTCACGTTTCAGTTGCGATCTCCGCACAGGCTGTTAACAAGGACGCTGCAGCAGAATTCGTAAAGCTTCTTCTGTCAGATGACGTAATGTATTCTCTCGCATTGAACGATGAGTTTGTTATCAGCCGTGCAGCTTTCGAAAAGTCGGCCGGCGAAGCTTTAGATTTCTACAGCAAAGGCGAAGGTGTTAATTATTTTGGCCAGTACAGCCAGAAGATGTCCTTATCCAAGCAGAACATCGACGATCTCGAGAAGATCATTTTGTCCTGTTCCAGAAGCAATGCGACAGATGCCTCTATCAATCTCATCCTTGTAGAAGAGATGCCTGCATACTTCCTGGGCCAGAAGGATCTCGCTTCTGTGGTTACCATCGCTCAGGACAGAGTACAGAAAGTTTTGGATGAAAGAGGCTAAAAGCCATTTAGATTCCTCAAAGATACAGGCGGCGCCCTTGATTTAAGGGTGCCGTTTTTTGTTGACTTCTTCAGCAGACCGGCGAAAAAATCGCGGAAGCAAATTAAAAAGGGCTATCTCATTTGAGACAGCCCTTATCAGTGTTCTTTGGTATGACCCCTGATCACTCAGCGATCTTGGCTGCAGGTCTTGCGGGTGTTGTGGAACCCGGTCTTCCTGTAGGAGCTGCCGAAGCAGGTCTTGCGGGAGTAACTGCTGCAGGCTCAGTCTTGGGAGCTTCAGCAACTGTATTATCCTTAGGTGCATCCTGTGAAGGGAGCTTTGCTGCTCTGAGCTTAGCGATCTCTTCTGCCTTAGCGGCAGCGATACGTGCTTCTTCCTCAGCCTTTGCAGCAGCGGCCTTAGCCTTCTGCTCTGCGAGGAGAGCGGCCTGTCTTGCTTCTTCTGCCTTCTGTGCTGCGATACGTGCTTCTTCGATAGCCTTCTCTGCAGCGGCACGTGCTTCCTTCTCAGCCTTCTCAGCTGCGGCGCGTGCATCTTCTTCAGTCTTCATCTGATTTGCGAAGTCGAGATCGTTCTGAGCCTTCTCGAGTGCGAGCTTAGCTGCTTCGTATTCCTGGGAAGCTGCTTCCTCTTCCTGAGTAGCTGTGATAACTGCAGCCTTGGTCTCCTGTTCGAACTTCTCTGCTTCGATCCTTGCCTTCTCGTCTGTCTTCCTGCGCTCTGTAAGCTTAGCTTCTTCAGCGGTGAGAGCGGCTGCTGCCTTCTCTTCCTCTTCAGCCTTGGCGATGGCAGCCTTAGCAAGTTCTTCAGCCTTATTAGCTGCAGCACGTGCTTCCTCTGCGCGTCTTACTGCTTCAAGAGTAGCTTCCTTAGCGATAGCTTCATTGCTGATGGATTTCTCTTCCTGCTTCTTTGCAGCGATGAGAGCTTCTTCAGCGGCTGTGACTGCACTTCTTGCCTCAACGACCTTAGCTGCTGCAGCCTTGGCCTTTGAGCTTGCGCGGCGCTCTTCATTCTGTGCTCTTAACGCAACAGACTGTGCAAGAGCTAATGCAGACTGGGCTGCACTTCTGCCGGGCTGGGGCTGGCGCTTGATAGGTTCGCCCTCGGTGGAAGGAGCAGAAGCTGCTGCCTCTTCTTCCTGCTGCTGCTCGGCAATATACTGAGCGTGATTAACAGAAGCGGACTTCGGACGCTTGATCGGCGGCTTCAATCCGACGGGAGTGATGTCTTTCTTATCAGATGAATCTAATCCGCCCATGCCTTCTCTAAGCTTCTCTTCCTTACGTGCAGCCTCTGCGGCCTTACGCATCTCGATCTGAGCCTTGGCAGCTTCAGCACGCTCTCTGGCGAGCTGTGCGGCGGTGGAATTGGACGTAGCATGAGTGGTATGTCCGCCCGGACGTCCTGACGACTGGAGATTGACGATGTTAGGATTTGCAGGTCTTACAGAAGAACCCTGGCCAGCGCCCTGCGCAGCAAGGCCGCCGCTTACACCGTCTTTACCTTTAAATACGTTACCCAAAATGTTTGCCATCCCTTTGCCCCCTGAATGTCAAGCTTTTGTTAAAATTTTGTTAATTCTTGTTACTAAATTTATTATACTTGGTGCAAACCATTTTTCAAGACACTTTGAATAGCGAAATACTAATTTTAGCGGACAATTTCGAACAGTTCGCACAACATTTAGTTCGTTTTAGAAAAATATAGCCAAAAATCACTGCTGTTTGTTTAGAAATACTTTACAGCGGGTTTACCAGGGAGTATAATCGCACACGTTGGAGTTAAGTAACATTAAACTCAAAGTTTAGAGCAGGCAAGATTATGGAAATCGGATCAAAGATAAAAAACCTCAGACTTAAAAAGGGTCTGACCCAGGAGGAACTGGGCGACAGATGCGAGCTTTCCAAGGGCTTCATTTCACTTTTGGAAAGTGACAAGACATCCCCGTCAATGGCAACTTTAGAGGACATCCTTAATGTCCTTGGCACTGATTTCGCGCACTTTTTCAAGGAAGAGTCGAACAAGAGGGTCGTCTACGGCAAGGACGATTACTCGGTCAAGAAGGATACAGACCTCAAAAACGAGATCTGCTGGCTCATTCCCAATGCGCAGAAGAATGAGATGGAGCCGATCCTTGTTACCATTGAACCCGGCGGATCCACATATCCCGACAATCCGCATGAGGGCGAGGAGTTCGGCTACGTGACCGAGGGTGTCATCACCATAGTTATTGATAATGAGAAATACCAGGCTAAGAAAGGCGAGAGTTTTTACATCGCCTGTGACAAGCCCCACTATCTCGAAAACACAACGAACAAGCAGGCGAAGGCTATATGGATCTCCGCTCCGCCGAGTTTCTGACAGATACGACTTATTACTTTTGAGAGGTGAAAGATAAATGGCATACAATCAGATTCTTGAAGACAGCACAGGCAGCGAGCACATCATTGAGATCAAGGACCTTTGCAAGAGCTTCGACGGTACGAAGGTACTTAAGAATATTACTTTCTATATAAGGAACAACGAGTTCATTACGCTCCTCGGACCTTCAGGCTGCGGCAAGTCAACGACTCTCAGGATCATTGCAGGCTTTGAGACTGCAGATTCCGGCATCGTTAACTTCGAAGGCAAGGACTTAAAGAGCGTTCCTGCAAACAAGCGCAATATCAATACTGTTTTCCAGAGATATGCTCTGTTCCCGCACCTCGATGTTTTCGACAACGTGGCATTCGGACTTAAGATCAAGAAGGTAAACAAGCAGGAGATCAAGGAAAGAGTTAATAAAGCCCTTGCTACTGTTGGTCTTGCCGATTACGGCGACAGATATATCGACCAGCTCTCCGGCGGCCAGATGCAGAGAGTTGCGATCGCAAGAGCGATCGTTAACCGCCCGAGGATCCTTCTTCTTGATGAGCCTTTGGGCGCTTTGGACCTCAAGATGCGTAAAGAGATGCAGATCGAGCTCAAGGAGATGCAGAGAGAACTGGGCATCACTTTCGTCTATGTCACACACGACCAGGAAGAGGCGTTGACGATGTCCGATACGATCATCGTAATGAAGGAAGGCGTCATCCAGCAGATCGGCACTCCTATAGATATCTATAACGAGCCTAAAAATGCTTATGTTGCAGACTTTATCGGTGAATCCAATATCGTTGCGGGCACGATGAAGAAGGACAGGGAAGTCACGCTCTCAAGCGGCATCACATTTGACTGCGTTGACCCTCTGTTCCCTGAATTTACAGAAGGCATCGCAAACCTTGTTGACGTGGTAATAAGACCTGAGGACTTCTATGTTGCAGAAGAGGCAGAAGGCAGGATCAATGGTGTTGTTGAATCGCTTATTTTCAAGGGCGTCCACTATGAGATGATCGTAAAGTCCGATGACGGGATCGAGTGGCTCGTTCAGAACGTCGATCCTTTCAAGGTCGGAAGCCGCGTTGGTCTTTATGTCGATCCTGATGATATACAGATCATGAGAAGGTCTGAGCTCTCACCGGATTTCGGCAGCTTCGGAATCAAGCATCCGGAAGCTGAGGAGAGCGCTGAGGCAAAAGAAGCAAAGGCAAACAGCATCGGCGAGAACGTCGTCGAAGAAGCTGACGTAAAGCCTTCTGAAGAAGATGAGGAAAAAGCGGAGGTTGAGACAGCAGAATAATGACTGAACTCAAAGCCAGAATAAAGGTAATGCCGGTCCATGCATTCGTCATGATCTTCGCGGCACTTTACTCATTCGTCAGTATCTTCATACCGATGTTTGAGCTGTTCGTCCAGTATGTGCCTTTCCGCACATACTCACTTTTCACGCTGCTTTTGAACCCCAGGGTCTTCACCAGGATCAGGAGCGGCTCGGTAAATCTTAATTTCCAGGCGTTTGCGGCTTGGGCATTCGTAATTACGATAGTCCTTGCAGTCGCTGCATTAACGCTCGCGCTTTCCTATCCTTTCTATTACAACTCCGGCAAGAAGAGAAAGATCGGATACTTAAGCGTACTCGCGCTCTTCTTAGGACGCGGTGTTGCGCACGTCATCACCTTGTCCAAGATGGTCTCAGAGCAGATGATCACTGAGAACAACCTCACACCGCAAAGGCTCTATGTTGCGCAGTCTTTTGCAGGCAACCTCATGGTGATCGTATTAGGTATCGGTGTTGCCGCATGTCTTTACGGCGCTCTGAACCTTAAGATGAATTACAAGATCTTCGCATATCCTTATCTCGCGTGGATCGTTGTCTTTACTATCCTGCCTTTGATCCTTATCCTTTTCCGCGCTTTCTTCAAGAAGGCTGCAGGCGGCGGATATGAATTTACAACGGCAGGCTTTGCAGTCCTGTTCCAGAACAAGACCGTAACAACAAGATTCTACGGCGCAGACGTCACACTGCAGGAATATTTCTCGATCTTCTTAAGATCTCTGGATTACGCAGTCTGGACAACGATCGGGTGCCTCATCCTCGGCTATCCTGCAAGCTATATCCTCGCAAGAAGATCCAAGATCAAGCGCCAGAGCGGCTCAAGGCTCCTGATGCTCTTCGTTCTTCCTATGTGGATGAATACGATGCTCAGAACATACGCATGGCGCGCGTTCTTCAGCGAGACAGGCGTTCTCAATACATTGATGCAGCAGTGGGGCATGATCGATGCGCCCGTTTTGTTCCTCAAGAATGAAGTGCTTGCTGACATCATTACGAAGCTTGTCATGACGAATGACTTTCTGCCGTTCATGATACTTCCTCTGTATTCAGTACTGGTCAAGCTCGACGACAGCTTATCAGAGGCCTCTTACGACCTTGGCGCGACGAAGTTCCAGACATTTACGAAGGTTATATTCCCTCTGTCCCTGCCGGGCGTCATCTCAGGAATCCAGATGGTATTCATGCCGTCTTTGACGTTCTACATGATCCCCGATATCCTTAACGAGGGCTCGAAAACAACGATCGGCAACACCGTTCAGAACTTTATCCTGAATGAGAGTACAACTTACAACCAGGCAGGCAACGTATTATCGCTCCTCCTCTTGATTTTCGTTCTCATCACAATGGGAATCTTAAGAGGTCAGGATAAAGAAGCCGGAAGCGGAGGTATGGCATTATGAGATTTGTCAAAAAGCTTGTTCCCAACATCTATCTGGCGCTCCTTCTGGTCTTCATCTATCTGCCTATTGCAGTACTTATCATCTACTCATTTAATGCACTGCCGAAGTCATTTATCTGGGGCGGTTTTACCTTAAAGAACTACCAGAGCCTCTTTAAGGGTTCTGACGGAACCGGAATACTGGAGTCACTTATCGAGACACTCAAGGTCGCATCCATCGCAGCGGTTGCATCAACTGCTTTCGGCGTCTTAAGCTCACTGGGCCTTGCATACCTTAACAAGAAGATCCAGGGCCTTGCCATGACGATGACATACGTTCCGAACGTAATGCCGGACCTCGTTACAGGTATCTCGTTCATGCTCCTGTTCTCGTTCCTTGGCGTACAGAAGAGCGAGTTCACACTGATCATGTCGCACATTGCACTCTGCGTTCCTTTCGCGATCTTATCGATAAGCCCCAAGATAAAGCAGCTCGACAAGAGCCTTACCGAGGCAGCGATGGATCTGGGCGCCACAAGGTTCCAGACATTAAGACTTGTAATAATCCCTGAGATCATGCCGGGTATCTTATCTTCGGCGCTTCTCACATTCACACTTTCGATCGATGACTACCTCATCAGCAACTTCAACGTAGACAGCTCGATCCAGACGCTGCCGATGATGATCTACTCAATGGCAAAGCTCGGAGTCAACCCTAAGATGAATGCGCTTACGACTTTGATGTTCGGTGCGGTCCTCATCCTCATGGTCCTTTCGAACCTGTCATCGTTCAAGAAGAACGGCAAGAATGCCAAGAAGGCATAAAGCCTTAAGACAATAAGCAAATAAGCAAAAGAGCAAATAAAAGGAGTGTAAAGAAATGAAGAAAGTAAGGAAAGTAATTGCAGTCTTTGCATCACTTGTAATGGCAGGCGCAGCGCTTCTGCCTTGCGGATGCGCAAAGAAACAGCAGCTCGTCATCTACAACTGGGGTGAATATATTGCAGATGACACTATCGCGAAGTTCGAGGCTAAATTCCCTCAGTACGAAGTAGTCTACAGGACTTTCGAGACCAACGAGACGATGTATCCCAACCTTTCAAACGGTTACGATGTCATCATCCCTTCAGAGTACATGGTCTGCCGTCTCATCGAGGAGGACTGGATCCAGCCTCTTGACTGGACAAAGCTTCCTGCTGTCCAGCAGTACATGGATCCCATGTTCCGCTCAGTTACTTACACAGATAATGCTGAGGTCTCAAACCAGGTGCTGGATTATGCCGTACCTTATCTGTACTGCACAGTAGGCCTCGTCTATGATGCCAACAAGATCACTCTTCCTGAAGATACAACAGATCCTAAGGTGATCTGGGATGTTCTTTTCGACACCGAGAGCGGCAACAGCATCGGCATGTACGATTCAATGCGTGAGTCGATCGGCACGGCTCTTAACTATCTCGGTTACTCCATCAACTCCATGGACGAGGCTCAGCTCAAGGAAGCCCTTGACCTCCTCATCAAGCAGAAGAGCGCTCTCCGCCCCGCATACGGCGTAGACAACCTCAAGGACAAGATGGCATCAGGTGAGCTTGCCGCATCCATCGCATGGTCCGGCGACCATATCGTCATGCTCGAGAGATTAGAAGAACTCGGCAAGACAGACATCGACCTGCAGTTCGTCCTTCCTGAAGGCTCCAACTGGTCAGTAGACATGATGTGCGTTCCTACAAACTGCAAGAACTACGATGGCGCCATGGACTTCATCAACTTCATGTACGATCCTGAGATCGCTCTTGAGAACTGCGAATTTGTCGGCTATTCCACACCGAATACCGCAGCAAAGGCAATGCTCGATCCTGAAGTATCCGGCAACATCTATTACTATCCTGACGAAGCCGTCTTCAGCACACTTGAAGTTTACTTCACATCAGATGCTCTCGAAGAAAAGTACACAGAGATCTGGAATACAGTAAAGGCAAGCGCTTAAAAAGCGTTAACCATATCCTTATCAGGGCGGGCTGCACTTTATCCGGAATTGCAGCCCGTTTTATTTGTTTCAGTGGTTGGGTGCACTGGATCGTTCAACCCCAGGTGTATAATTATTGCTTCAAAAACAGGCCAATAATTATACAAAAACGCCTTTTTGTGTAATTATTGGTGTTTTTTTTGCTCAATAATTATACAGCTCGAAAAAAGAGACCAGTCTCAATTTTCCTCAAATAGTCTCATTTTCGAGCCCTTATTTTTAATTTGCAGCAATTTACCCCCACAAGAGTGATCTACCGCTTTACACTGCAGTTATCACATGAACAGCGGGGTAATTATTTATGGCTATTGATTTTAGAAAAGAATTGAACGCTCGATTAGACCTGCTTACTAAAAGCATTGAGGATATAGAGAAGAAGAGCAAGTCGTTCCCTGAAGGATGGATAAATATCAGATGTCGCAATGGCAGATTTTATTACTATTTTGCAGACGCTGATGATAAAGACAGATATCTTGCTCCCAAGGACGATGCCTCCCTCATCGGCACGCATTCAGGCCTGGCGAGCTCCTGCAGCATGCGAAAAATACACGCCACGCCACATAAAATGCCCTGTCCCTGCAGATTTCGAAATAGACACGCCGGGCAATAAAAAACCCGTCTGTTGACGGGTTTAACAATGTTAAATTGGCTTAAATCTTACTGCGCTGCGAAGAATGTTCCGACGTCATCCTGGTCGACGATCTTCTCCAAGGTCTGGACAGCGGAGCCGTCAGCGATGACGCCCATGATGCCGTTTTCAGTAACCTTGCTCATGGCGGTGATCTTTGTGGCCATGCCGCCGGTGCCGAGCCAGGAGCCCTTGCCAGCTGTGAAGTCGAGCATTTCAGGTGTGACCTTGTCTACGTAAGAGATGCGTTCAGCGTTGGGGTTCTCGCGGGGGTTGGCGTCGTAAAGGCCGTCAACGTCGGAGAGGATTACGAGCAGGTCGGCATTTGCAAGGACTGCAACGTCAGCGGAGAGCGTGTCGTTGTCGCCGAAAGTGCCGTTGTGCATGATCTCTGTTGTGGATACGGAGTCATTCTCGTTGATGACCGGGATTATGCGCATTTCGAGCAATGTCTCGATAGTGTTTGTAACGTTGGCTCTTGTGAGCTTGTCTGTGATGCCGTCCTTGGTGAGGAGGATCTGGCCGCAGCGGTAGGAATACTCGGAAAAGCTTCTTGCGTAAGCGTTCATGAGTTCGCACTGGCCGACGGAAGCGATTGCCTGCTTTTCACGTGTTGTGGTGGGGCGCTCCTTGAGGTCAAGGTAGCCGATGCCGACACCGATGGCGCCGGAGCTTACAAGAAGGACTTCCTTGCCGCGGTTCATGAGATCGGAGATAGAACGACAGAGCCTGTCGATATTTCCCAGGTTCATTTTGCCATTGTCGTATGTGAGGGTCGAAGTGCCGACCTTGACGACTATTCTTTTCGCAAAGTTAACAGGAGTGCGTGATCCGGAATATTTGCTCAAAGTAGATCTCCTATCTGTTTTTATTCAAACTAACAAAGAATAAACTCTCGCGCCTTAAATTGCAAGGAATAAACGGCTTTTTTAGACATTTATCCGTTCTGGTTCTGATTGTCCTGGCCGTTGTTTGGTCCGGGCGGCAGGGGTGCGGGTGTCGGGGTGGCAATGTGTACAGTGCACGGATTGCCTTCCTTAGGGCACAGGAAGCTGCCGGATACGAAGTAGTCCGTATAGATCTTTGCTTTAGCCTGCTTGCATGCATCCGTAGGATAGTAACCGGATTCGCAGACCGATACCCTTACGATTGACTTCGGCTTGCTGAATGTCGCACCGGGGAGATCTGCGTGGAGCTTTTTCATTACCCACATCCAGATCCTTACAGCGCCGGAATAGTCGTAAGAAGGGATCTTGGTCTGTCTTAGCCTGTTATCGTAGCCGTACCAGGTTGCCGCCGTATAGTAAGGAGTGAAACCGCAGAACCACTTATCGATATCGTCTGAAGTCGTACCAGTCTTGCCGGCTGTATCGATTGCTTTGCCGTTTTTACCCTTGAGCTGGCCACCGTAGTTGGAAGGCGTACCTGTCGTAACGACGCCCTTAAGGATATCGCCGATGAAAAAGCACGTCTCTGCCGAG
>Ga0247610_10003497_pt1 | contig 17219 bp, 31 predicted proteins | sample 174DNAGHGhighgp2_FD_193483 | JGI IMG/M metagenome (GOLD analysis project Ga0247610, IMG submission 193483) | Sheep rumen microbial communities from Palmerston North, Manawatu-Wanganui, New Zealand - 1742 DNA GHGhigh gp2 | ecosystem: Host-associated > Mammals > Digestive system > Stomach > Rumen... | reverse complement strand
CTTGCGCGCTGCGAGTGCGCCGAGTAGGCTTAGGATGGGACTGAGTCGCGGCAGGATCGAGGCGAGTTCCGGATGCGTTTCGGCGAAGTAGCCGAGCGCAAGAATCGCGGCCGCAGCCGTGATCAGGATTCGCCACACGTTACGGCGCAGCCATTTCACGGCAAACCTCCTACGCTTCTACTTCGACGCGTTCGACCTTGATCTTCTTGATGTCGCAGCACCCTATGCCCATTTCCGAGGCAATCTTGATGTACGGCACGTCATCCGGCGTCTTCTTGAAGAGCGATGCGGCGTAGGTGTCGGCGGCGACGGGATCCGTCGCGAAGATAATCTCGTTCGGGTGCGCGAGCTTTCCGGGGCCCTGCGGCCCATGGTCGAGCATGATGCGCGTCGCGTCGATCACGACCAGATGCGGTTTGAGGAATGTGCTGAGGTCGGCGATGCACTGGTGCAGCCCGTTGCGGTGCCACGCCCTGCGCGTTCCGTTGTCCACCGCGCCCATCCAGTTCTTCATCGAAATAGTGAGCGTTGCGCCGCTGTGGTGCTTTGCGACGGGCATGTTGATGAGGCAGTCGGCCTCCATCAAGTCGCGCTCGACCTTCGCCTCCGTGCAGATCTTGCCCTTGGGCACTTCGACGGATTTGTAGTCGTTCGGCTTGGGGCGGAAGAGTTTTGCATCCGTTCCCTTGATTGCCTCCAGCGCGCCGCTTGCGCGGAAAGTCATTTTCTCCGGCTGACAGGTGTTTTCGGGAATCAGTATCTGCTTCGCCTTGCTCTTCTGCGCGGCGAGGATCACGGCGCGGAGGATGTCGGGATGCGTGTTGCCGCCCTGTTCGGGAGTGGAGTTCCACGCGAGGTTCGGCTTGAGGGCCACTTTCGCGCCGGGCTTGATGAACTTGTCCCATCCGCCCATCTTCTCCATGCCCGCCTCTATCATCTTGGCGATGTCCTTGCCGTGTACGACTACGACTGTTGCCTCGGCCTTTTCCTCGGCCGCTTCCGCTGGCGCGATCACGGCGCACGCTGCTGCAGCACCTGCCTTGAGGAACGTACGGCGCTTGATGCCGGTCGATTTTCTACCGTTTTCTGGACGAACTTTGCTCTTCATGTTTTTCTCCTTGTTGGGCGTTGGCAACATTATACCATAATCAGACACGGATATACAGGCTTTATTCTGGGGAAATGCGGTATATAGTTGGTGAACCTTCAATCTTCATGTCGGTAGTTGTTGCCTCTCTTGTCTCTACCATTCCCCAGAAATAGTTGTTCGTTGCAGCATACTCACGTTTGAATTGGCATGGCACATTAGTTGATGTGTGCAGCAATGCTCCATTGGTGTACTAAAGCAGCTCTACACCATATAGTGCATCTTCAAAAGGAAGATATGCGCCGAGTGCAAGATGTGTTCCTTCAATGTAGTGTTGCTTTGCAGCACAACCAACAAGAAGCATGAACAACACTAAGACTAGCTTCTTCATCTTACCATTCCTTTATGAGCTTAGTCACTTCATCTGTTGTCTGCTTCACTTCATCTGAAGTCAGTTCATTGTCATCAAGTTTAGCAAGCAATGTCTCTAAGCATGACATCATTTTCTGTATTCTTAGAATCCATGTCTTCAATGTGTCTTTGACTTTGCTTACATTGTCTTTGTACTTCTTCAAAAGGTCATTGACCTTTGAACATATCACTTTCTTTACAATCCACTCTATCATGGTTTCACCTTCACTTTCACTTTAATCTATAGACATCTACAATCTCTTGAAACTTCTGCTCAATTATCCGCTTCTGCGTCTCATTGAGTCTAGGACTGTTCTCTAGCTGCATCATTGCAACTAGCAGAAGTTGTCTTTCGTATGGGTCAATCTCATCTACGTTCTACAACATCATGCGCCAATTCCTATCTTCGCAAGTATTCCACCAGCACCAGCAAGTGATGCAATTGTGACACCACCAATCACAACAGCTTTGACTAGCAGCATTATGATTTCACTCTTCCAGTCTTTCTTTGCTTCTTCAGGTGCTTTCTGCTCCAGAACCACTATACGGACTTCGTGATTTTGGAGTTTGTTGTCGATTGTGTCAAACTTGCTGTCGAGCTTGTCGATGAGCTTGTCAATCTTGTCGCTTAGCTTCAAGTATATTTCATTCTCGTTCATTTAAGATGTTTCCTCAATTCTTGTCTTGCGCCTATTAGTATAAAACTTCCTCCTAATTAAAATGGGGCAACATTCAATTTCTTAAGTGAAACAGCAATTGTTAATTCTTCTATTTGTGTAAAAGAATATAGCCAAAGACCTTCTGAATCTGGTTTAGGGAAAGTGTCTCCTTCATAAGCCCAGCGCATACGTGCTGCTCCATTTTTTGTAAAAGATATGTCTGGTACTTTTACTATTCCAATTGTCAAGCACAGAAGGAAATCCATGCATTTGCCATATATACTTGGTAAAGTTGGTATAACAAATGTTGTATCTTGTATTGGTGAAAATGTATTACATGCTCTGTCTTTCAATAGCAGGGTTGAAGATGGCACGGCATAGATTTCATACGGAATCTGGCTGGACAAAGCATACGCTGAAAGCTCGTCTCTGTAAGCAAGTGCACGTATAGATAACGGATAATCTCTTAGATAGGAATAACAGTTGATTTGTCCTTCTTGTCCGTCTATTGTGGCTATACTGATATTATCCCCTACGGTGTTTTCTATCGTGATTTGATGAACGTCGGTTGCTGGGTCGTTTATGTAGTTTTTATGTGTCTCGTCTTCATAGAACAACACGTAGAAATTGCCGTCTGGTTCTCCCGCCGCGTTAGTTGTTATTGCGAACTGACCATCAGCAACCCACATCCATTGCTTGTTCTTGACAACTGTCCATCTAACAGTGCCTGATATTACTCGTTTTCTATATATAGTGGTGACTTTCCAGTTCAACGTTATCGCTGGAGAATACTGCGTTCCAAACAACTCACTCAAAGTCCAAGGATATTTTCCTATTATTTCACTGGAGAAATCTAACTCTAATTCTTCTGTTGCAGCGTTGTTTTTGAACTATCCAACCAGAACCGCCTTGTCGGTATATTTTCCAGTTGAAACGTCAATTGCTGTAACGAATGCCGAATGTCTTGATTTCTCTGCGTAGCCTTCAAATCCAACACTCTGTGATGGTTCAACTTGCGCAGCCGTTATGAAATCACTGTCATTTGACAGCTGGCTTGTCTTCGTTGGAATCTGGCTTGTCACCCACTCTTGGCTTGCGTCATTCCAAGTATTGATGATTGTGGTGTCAACTATGCCCCAAGGAAATTGTTTTGTTCCACTTTCATCTTCTATGTTTTGGACTTGTTCAAGTGTTTTTCCAAGGAAGGTCACGTTCGCAAGGTTGTAGTTGGTTTTGAACACATCCTGACCGATGTTTGTAACGCTTTCTGGAATAGTAACACTTATAAGACCACAGTTAGAGAATGCACCACTGCCAATGTTAGTAACGCTGTCAGGTATAGTCACACTCTAAAGCAAACCACAATGGGCGAATGCAGAATCCCCTATATTCGTCACAGAGTCAGGTATTGTCAGACTCGTAAGTCTGCGACAATCGTAGAACGCAGAAGTCCCAACGCTCGTAACGCCGTCTGGAATCGTCACATTTGTCATCTAATATTCATCAAAATCAGACGGCATAAACGATGCTGTCAAATTTGTCACATTCGTACAATCGTAGAACGCCCCAACCCCGATGTGAGTTACGCTATCAGGTATTGTCACACTAGTCAGGCTGCTGCAACCATGGAAAGTATCATCCAAGATGTCAGTCACACCGTTGCCAATCGTCACACTCGCAAGGTTGGTGCAACCGGAGAATGCCTGATACCCGATGCTCGTTACAGAGTTAGGAATCGTCACACTCGTAAGATTGCCGCAATCCTCGAATGCAGAACTACCAATGCTTGTCACACCATCAGGAATCGTTACGCTCGTAAGGCCACTGCAACCGTAGAATGCATCATCCCCGATGCTAGTCACGCTGTCGGGAATCATCACATTCGTAAGACCTCTACAAAACCCAAACCCATAATCGCCTATTCTTGTCACGTTGTCGCCAATGACAACACTTGAAAGATTTGAACAGCTGTCAAATGCAAAATCACCAATGTCAGTGACGCCGTTGCCAATGACAGCACTTGAAAGAGATGTGCATCTTTGAAATGTGTGGTCTTTTATGCGAGTAACAGTTGTGCCGATTCTTATAGAAGCAACATCCTATATAGATGGCAGACTTGACAATTCACCAACAATGTAAAATGCTGATGTTGTTCCATCTGCGTAAGTCACTACTGTCTGCTGTTCATCAACTAAAGAGTCAATAGCTGAAATCTGCTAGTCTGTCAATTTGTCTTGCTTCAAGTTTAGTGCCGTACTTATTTCTACATTGCTTGAAGTCTCGCTCTTAGTGTAGTAGTTAGACAAAGACTGATGCGCTGTCAAGTAGTTGCCAGTTGGCTGCTTTCCATTAAGTGCTGTCTGGATTTCAGTAGCTGAAGATGTCTCGTTCTTAGTGTAGTAGTCTGAAAGTGACTGATGTTCAGTCAAATAGTCAGAGTCATTTTCAAGCTAAGACACTGACAAAGGAATCTGACTTACAAGAGCATAGTCTCCAGTTGGTTGCTTTCCGTCAAGAGCATTCTGAATCTCTGTTGCACTTGAAGTCTCAGTCTTAAGGTAGTAGTCACTCAAAGAACTTTCGACTTCATTCAATGCAGACAAATCTGCTTTAGTCTCAAACTTGGCATCAAGTTCAGTTGTTGAAGATGTCTCTGTTTTAAGGTAGTAGTCGCTCAAAGAGTTTGACAAATCAGCTAAGTCATTTGCAACATCATCAACATCTGAAATCTCTGCTTTGCTTGAAATAGCAGCTTCAAGCTCGTCATCTGTCACGAAGTGTGTTGGGTCATCTGCAATAGGTGTTCCGTCTTCTTTAAGAATCTCTACATCGCCTCTGCCTAAGACATAGCCACTTACAGGATTTCCATTTTCATCAGTGCCATTTGCTAAGACTGTGTAGCCATTAGTGTATGAGCCAGTTGCTGAACTTCCTTCAACTGTACCGACCCATACACCACCAACAAGCACACATTGTGCTGTCTTTTGAGTTTTGTCTGGGTAGTTGACATTCACCTATACAGAAGTTATTTCCCACTGACCAATCTTCTTTGGGACGTTTCTAAGTCTCAATGAGCTAGGTGAATTCACATAAGCACGAAGTGGCCATAAAGCCATGTTAGGGTTCTTCGCTTGAATCTCGATGTCTATCGTACCAATCATTCTATTTGTCTCCATTGCAGCTAGAAGTATCTAGCTTAGGTTCATGTATTACTTACTATGGACGCTTGTTCCAGTTCAGCTATGTTGTATTAGTCCTGTCTGTCAATTTGCAGACTAGATATATCTTTTCAATCTACACAAAAGTTCCATAGCTCTCTCTCCACGATGATGGCGGCTAGCGTGGAATTCTCGCGTTGTACTTGTCTATAAGTCTGTAGCCAGCACGGACAAGCTCCCATGTGTCAAGCTCAACAAAGCCTTCACTTCTGTTGACAGTGTAGTCTGACATCTTGAAGAAGCCAAACTTGTCGGTATACCATTCACTGTTATGCCTGTACCAGCGAAGTCGAAGACATACATAGACAGCGACTTCACTTCCAAAAATAGCGTTGTAGCCTGAAGCAGTCTTTCCACAATAAGGAATTCTGTAATAGCCGTAGTCTGCTTCACATATCTCATACATTCCATTGTAGCCAGACTGGCCCTAAAATCCAAATGCTCTTCCAGACTCATTGATGACTTGTGTGTTGCTATATCCGTTAGTTGGTGCGTCTGGGTCTATGTAGTGCGTGCCCCATTGAGAGTAGTCAGTGTCAGTCTTGTACCATGCATCAGTCCACACCTAGCTCTTGTATGCGTCAGATGAAGTCATTTCGTCATCTACGACAGTGTTGTTGGTTGTTATAACGTAGAATTTAAGCCTTTCCAAATCCTTGTACAAGTTACGTATCGACTATGCTGACAAAGAACTTCCGCTGTTGAAGTCGGCAACATGGCTAATCATCATCGACTAGTCAAGCGGCGCGATTATATCTGCAAGATAGTTGTAGCAGTATTGTCCAGCATGATGATAGTCAAGACCATCTGGAATATACAATTCAAGGTCACTTCCGTCCTTGTATGTCATTATGTCATTTGACAGTTGATTGTCGCTGCTTATGTCTAAGAAGTAGTCTTTGTAGAACTAGCCTATTCCAGATTTGGTTGTAGTCTAGCCAGTCTCATCCCATCTTCCACATATCTGCCGCCAATACCAAGACCATATATAGCCTCCATCCCAAGTAATCCATTGCTGCCAGCTCTCAGGCCATTGTGCTCTTGTACCTCTGCGGCTGGAAAACTGTGTAGTGGCATACTCCCGCTCCGCAACCGCTTCTTCAAGGAAGTACAAGTCAACACCGTGCATCTCCTTCCATGTGTCTGTGCCAGCAGACAAGTCATATATGTCGCGTTGTGGAAGTATCTTGTCATCAATTGTGACACCTTTTGGATTTGATGGTGACTTAGGATTAGGCAACGTCAAGAATGCGTAGCCGTACATGTCATTAGGACCAGGATTGCTTGTCTTGTGGTTGACGAAACTCATAAATAGTATGCTCCAATAGTTATTACTCCGTTTGCATCGACATTGACGCTGATGTTGCTGTCATCAGCAGACTGGAACTTGAACTCACTTCCAGTGTGTGAGCTGCTGTCAGTTCCGCTTAACGTCACTTCTCCATCTAAACCAGAAAGATGTGTGTATGCCAACTGATGTGTCTGCTAGTCACGCATCAAGAAGTCATATCTGTTTTGTGAAGACAGCTACACAGACAGCACATTGTCAAGATTATGGAAGTCATATAGCTCAAGCATCTTGTCACCACTGGAGACTTCTCTCACTTGAATTGAACTTGTCTCGGAGTTTGGAGTGTCAGTGTCTGGTGGCAGACCTTCACCACCAGCTAGGCAAGCTGCGCTAATGCTCATGTACTCCAACGTCATTTTGTCGTTGTCTGTCTTGCGCACTAAGAACTCATAATGCTCTGGCAGAAGCGAACTCATTTCGGTTGACAGCTGAACCTAGTTTGTCAAACCGCTTAGTTCGTTGAACTTGTAAAGTTGAAGGACTTCAGGACCATCTTCAATGTATCTAGTCTGCAATGAACTTATATTAGCCGAAGAGATGTTTGAATCAACAGGATAAGCATGTACTGACAACTTGGCGTATTGCACTTTACCGTCTTTTCTGACAATGAAATCATATCCACCACTAAGTTGCTCTTCTTCTCCTTCTGATGTTTGTGGATTGTTCTGGTCTGAAAGCTGAACACTTATAGTGTCAGACAAGTCAAACTAGTATAGTTGAAGTGACTTTAGTTCATTGTCTTCGCCGGGATTCTCCCATCTAGTCTGTATTGAACTAAGTCCCTAGACTTCATAGAATTTCTCATAGACTTCAGCCGAAATGTCTGCGTCTGGAGTAGGCTGCTACAAATATTCAGACTTCAAGTTGTCATAGTTGACTCTGATTATAGGATGTTCTGGGTCAGTGTTGTCAACTTGTATAAGTCCTTGTCCATAATCATCACCATCACCTTTGATGTTTTCACATCTGTTGACAGTGTAGTTGTACGTCTCGACAAACTAAGGGAAGTTAGTCTTAGTCAGCAACTTGTCATGTGTGAGTTTTTGAAGTAGTTGTGGTTTTGCCATAGTCAAGCTCCTTAGTCATAGTCTCTTGCGTTTTCACTCGTGAACAACGATGTAGGTGAGACTGCTGTCTTGCTCATTCGCACATCATCTTCACGGACATTTATCATCACATCGTACATGCAGCCAGCTCTTTGCTGCACAGTCACTTCTGCCATCAACATTGAACCACCGGGCACAACTTCCCAAGTGCCAGAATCTGTCCATGATGACACATAGAATGGTCGTGTGTACTTCGTTATCATTGCAGCAGCACAAGCATTAGCTGTAGTCAAGTCCATGCCAACATACATGTATGACTTAGAACAATATCTATGGTACTCCCACATCCATGAATATGTGACATCTTGCCAAGGGAAAGGCATGTATGTCCAAGTTCCAGTGACACGCTTCTAAGAGTATGAAACTGTCTTGTCATTTGTTATGACTCTGTTGCTGCTTCCGTATGATGTTAATAGCATTTGTTATACTCCTAAGTTCTTCAATTTCTGTTCAATTTTCTTCAACGTTTGCGCACAAGCGTCTAAGTCCTGAGCTTTCTTGTTTTCACGCTGCTCTTGCTGCTTCTTAAGACGTTCAGCTTCTTTCACTTTTCCAAGTTTTCCAAGTGCTTTGTCTAGCTTCTGGAAAGCGTGCATGGTTGCGCTGTTCTTGTCGTTTGGATTCTTAAGGTTTCCATTCTTGTCAAACAGCTTGTCTTTCAACTTGTCACGCGCACCTTGCAAGCCTTGAAGTTGGTCATCAGTCAAGTTCTTGAAGCCAAGGTAGTCAGAAGTCTATGCAAGTTTTGCTAATTCCTATGGTGATGCTCCAGCTCTTACTTCTCCATTTCCTTTGAAGATGTTGCCGGCAAGTCTAGCAGCCTCTCTTTCTGCTTGACCTCTGTTTCTGTCTTGGTTTGCCTATGCTGCATTAGCAGCATTGATTTGGCCATTCTAGCCATTGCGCCAGTTGTTCAGATTGTCATTCAAGTTTGAACCAGGGTCTTGTGGATTCCAAGACTTCAATATGTCAGCAGCTCTGCTCTCAGCTTCAGCCAATGCTTTTGCAGCTTCTTTCTCTTTTCTGCGTTCTTCTAGCTGCTGCATTGCAGTCTTAGTGTTCTCTCTAGTTATTCTGTCCTTTTCATCTTCAAGTGCTTTGCGCTGCTGCTTCTTTGAAGCTTCTTGCTTCTCTTTAGCAATAGATTCTTGTGCTGCCTTTGTCTGCTTCTTGAAAGCATCAACCTATTTCGCTGTTGCTTCAAGCTGCTGCTTTCTGTTCTTCTTAGCAGCGTCGATTTCTTCGTTGTGCTGAATTGTCGCAGCATTCAACGCAGTAGCATACTCCTTGTCAGCGATTTCTTGGCTGCGCTTTGCAAACGCTTCTTTCTTCTCAGCTTCTTTCAACTGCAAGCTTGTAGCGTACAAGTCTTTGTTGCTTTGAGCAAGCTTTTCAACATCCGCTTTGTATTTGTCAAGCATTGGAACTATGTTGTCATGTTCTTTTGTGAACTCTTCAAGTGCTGCATTAGCTCTAATTTGCGCGTCTTTAGCTGTCACATTGACTTGGTAACTTGATTCAATCATAGCTCCAGACACAACAGTTGTGGATTTGCGTGTCTCAGTTCCAACAACAGCGTTGTCACCTTTTTCATCGAGTGTCTTTGCAGCATCATCAGCAGCTTTCTTCAATTTCTTGTATTCAGCGACTAGACTGTTCTGCTGCAAATTCCTGTTGAAGTCATCTACAGCTTTCTCTTGCTTCTTTACTTCTGCCGCTTGTGCTGTGTATGCATCACGCAGCTGCTGTGCTGCCTTGACAACATCTTCTGTGCCATAGCTTGTATTGCCAAGCTTCTCTTTAGCTTCTTTCAAGGCAGTCTCAAACTTCTCAGACGCTGCTGCTTTTGAAAGTTCATACTGCTTTTCAGCTTCTGCTTTCTTGACGTTAGCCTCATACTAGATTATAGTGTCAAGCTTCTTCAAGTCCTCATTGTACTTCTTCTAGTATGCATCTGCTGATTTGTTGTCTTTTAAAGCTTGCGATATCTGCTTGCGCTGTTCGTCAAGTGACTCTACCAGCTTGCTTTTAGCCGCAAGGATGTCATCATCATTCATTGACTTGCCAAATGCAGAGCTTAGCTGCTTAGCTGCTTTCTCTTTTGCCTTGTTGAACTTGTCATCTGCTGCCTGTCGCGCTTGAAGTGAGACATTCTTGATTTGGTTAGTCTGCTCTCTACTAGCAAGCTCTTTCTCTTTAGAAGCTTGGTTCTCTTCAATGTTGCGCTCTTTAGTCTTGAAGTTCAATGTTTCTTTAATCATCTGTATTTTCTTAGCAGCATTGTCAAATGCTCTGTCAAAGTAATCTGCCATAGCAGTTACAGCATTTTTAGCTTGCTCTTTAGCTTCTTTGAACGCGCTCACAAGCAAGCCTATACCAGCAGTGATAGCAGCAACAGCACCAGCCACTATGCCGCCTTGCATGAATGATGAGAATAGACCACTGACAGCGCCAGCTGCTTTTCCAGCTGCTCCACCAACTTGACCTAGCTCATTAGATATTGCACCTAAAGCTCTTGACGCGCTTCCAACTGCTTTAGAAGCGTTCTTCAGTCCATGGTCTAGTTTCTTAAGACCATCATCGTTGTACTTAGTTCCAACATTCAGTGTCAAATCTTGCTTCATTACTTCTTCTCTTCTTTCTCTTTGACCAGTCTTTCATGTATGCGTCCAGCAGCCATGTAGAATTGGCCAGCATGTTTTGTATGTTCATTCTTCACTATGTCTGCTCCATCATGCATAGCTGCAACTAGTGTCATTCGCTCTAAGTCTTCTAGCAATGCATAGTTTGCAGCTTCAGCTGGGATGTTTGATGCCATCGCTTGAAGTAGAAGCTGCTTTGCCAAAGACGTGTCTTCATTTGGTATCTAATACACATCTTCAGCTTCTTTCTTCAGCTCTTCAGGCGCGTCAAATGGCAACTCTAAGTCTGGCTTGTTGCCATTCATAACGTAGTCTATAGCCATCAGTATTTGAGTCTCAGTGCATTTCAAAAGCACTTCGTCTCTGAACTTTGTCACTGCCTCTTCAACCTTCTTCTTGTTAGTCAATGGTGGAAGTTCACTGTCGCTTGTGCCAAGAGTGTATGCGACTAGGTAAATCTTAGTCTAGAGATTGTCTGCAAACAGCTGTTGCACTTCATCTAGCCAGATGCGCTTTGCTACTGTTGGCTCTCTAAGGATGTTGTCACCTAAGAACGCGACTCTAGGACAAGCAGAGAATGAGAACATGTCAGTGCCTCTTTCGACAGCTAAGCCAAGATTGTTCAAAAGCACAATGTCATCTACTGTAGGCTTCAGTCCTTCTTTCCACCAAAGCTCTATCTAGCTCTTTGCTAACTTGCTTGTCATTTCTATGCTCCAATAAGTTCATCAACAGTTGTCTTCAATGACTTGTCTATGCTTCCGCCAGTTGACTTCACTTTGTGCATTATGTAGCCCATAGCTTTGCTGATAGCTGCATTGACTGCTTGTGTCACTGATGTCTCTCCGTCTTTCATAGCAGCTACAGCGTAGTTAAGTCCATCGTGAACATACACTGAAGCTGTGCCGCTGTTGAAGCCAGTGTCGTTGACTTGCACTTGTGTGTTGTCTTTAGCTGTCTGTGTAGCTTCTTTTGAGTAGTTGTCAGGTGAAGACCCTTTGTCATAGACTGCTTTCATAGCTAAGCTCAATGCTGTGCGAGCTAAGCCTTTGTACTTAAGCACTCTTCTCTTGTGTCTAGTTTTTGCATAGTCTTTAGCTGACTTCTCATCAGCAGACACTAACAAGTACTTGTCTGTCTTAGGGTCAGCTGTGCTGTCTATGACTTCAAACACTTGAATGACTTCACCTTTGACATACTTGCCGACATTCCAGATGACTTTGCTTTCTTTGACAGTTGGGCCATTCTTGCCTTGACGCAACACTCTCTTCGCTTTCTATCCTTCTTTCTTCCAGCTTGCTACATACTAGCCTGTCACATCTTTGATAGACAGCTTCATGCCTCTAGACTCGCTTGCGATTTTTGTCTAGACTCTCAACGAACGAAGTATTCCTTCTGCCATTGCAATGCAAGACTGCATTGTAGTTTCACCAAGCTCTCTGCGTCTAGCTTCAATTACTGCTGCTAGTGCTTCAGCTTGTGCGCCATTTGATGTTCGTAAATCTAGATTAATGTCCATAATTTAATGCCAGTAAAGTCACAACTGTAGTGGAATACTCCATCACACAGCTGCAACTTTACTTACAATTCAGCTGAAGTCTAGCTTCAACTTATTATGCATCAGCTTTCAATGGCCAACGTGCAGTGAACGTATATGATGGGAAATCACCATTTGGATTTGTCTCAGTCAATGGCTGAGTCATCACACCAGAGAGGACATTTCCACCGGGAGTTCCAAGTGTCACTGTTGGTGTAGAGATTACACCAGCATCACTTACACCTATGATTGTGCCTGTTACTTCAATTGAACCACCAACTAAGTCTGAAGACTTGATTACGCCATCAACCATTGCAGTAGCGATTTCGCCAGTTGCAGTGCATGTTGACTAAGTGAGTTGTCCACCTGACACAGTGAACAAGCCAAAGTCTTGTGCGTGGAAAAGATGGTCAACTGAGAGTGAGCCAAGTGTGCATGTGCAACCAGCAGTTCCGCCAGACTCAATTTGCTGTCCAGTTGCTGTCATTGTAGGTGCTTGGCCAGCAGCAGTTGTGATGCTGACGCTTCCAAGTGCGATGTCGTTGTTCACTGAACCAAGCACTACGCCAGTGAGTGATGCGTCTGAAGTTGCAATGTAGTCAACTTGTGGTGCTTGGATGTTTCCACCAACTTCTATTGCGACCAAGAATCCATCAGGACCTTGTGCTTCAGCTGTGAATCCAACTGAACGGTTTTCAGAAGTGTCTGACACTTCCCATCCGCCGCCTGCAAGCCCGAATACGTCTGTTTTACTTTTTAATGCCATTTTATGTTTCCTTATTAACGTTAATCAGAAAGTGTAGGGTCTGGATAAATCTCAGCACCCCTTATTGAAAAGTTCAAGGTGTCTCTCCATGTGTTTGTCATCGAGTCAAATGTACGAGCAGAGCCACCATCCATGCGAAGTTCACCAGCCAAAAACTTTTCATTTGAAAGTGCTTCAGCCATTGGAACTCCATACTTGTGCCAATACGAAAGTTTGTTTGCGATAGTCTCTACAATCTCGTCATGAGTCTCTGACTCTACATCAGTCTCCAAACGAGTGATTATAGCTATAGAGGCATTGACTGTTATAGGAGTCAAAGAGAATGAGTCATTCTGCCTGAAGCCACATGCAACTGCTACAGTAGATGTGCTTTGTGTCTCTGTCTTTGTTCCGCTTCTAGAACATACAATCTATGTAGCACTGAGACTAGGAGCAGAACTAAGTGCTGCACTTAGCTCATTTGCTACGTCAATCTCTAACTGTCTTTCCAACATCATGCTATGCTCCTGACTTTTATGCTCCACCAGTCTTGCTCTAAGTCCTCTTGCTCAATTTTCCATTTACGACCATCAGGAGTTATGACTAAGTTGCCTATAGCTGGTGTCTCTTTGATTGACAACCAATCTTGCTTGCGTACAAGAACATTTGCCCGCTTCACAACACTGGTTGTGTCAGTTTCTGCGAAAGGGTCAACTTCCTCAATTGGGAATATGCAGCAGTTGATGGTGCTGCGCTAGTTTGACGTAGTGACAAACTAAGCTGCTTCACCAAACATCACATCAAATGCTTTGTCATTGCATGTCCATGGACTTTTCATATTGCCGTTATTACTTACTAACTTTGATGGTGGACCGACGGAGAGTTGAACTCCGACCTTCTGGATGCAAGCCAGATGTGCTGCCGCTATCACTATCAGCCCTACAAAAAGACGGAGAGTTGCCACAATCTCTCCGTCACTCTTTTACCTTACCGACAACGTGCTTGTGGTCACGTACATTTTTCAGCCGAATTACACCAAGCGAACAATCTTCGTTGGCTGAAGCAGCTTAGCTCCGAAAAGCACGTCTGCTGCGAACTTGTTAGCACCAGCGTTCAAGTCCATGAATCTGCGATATCCAATAGTGAAGCCGCTGTCATCAGTTGCAGCCCATGCCTGTGGATATGCACCTTCAGTGCCAGGGAACAGATAACGTGATGCAACACCAACTGCTGTATCACAGATGATAGCTCCATTTACTCCATCTGGAAGGTTTGGTGCGCAGACGAATCCTTTGAATCCGTAGAGGCCTGGGACTACGCCATTGCGAATTGCATCAGTTGTTCCATAGATGTTGTAGTCGAGAGCTGAAAGTACACCAGCGAACTGTGTTGGCTTCAATGCGACAATGCACTGGTCAACTGGAATGTCGTTACTTTCTGCTATTGCATAAAGACCAGCAACAGTTGCCTTAGTTGTTGGAGTATCAGCAGAAAGTGTTACATTAGTTGCATTGATAAGACCAAACACATAGTCATTTACGCCACGTGTAAGCATATCAGCAAGAGCGTAAGATGTATCTGCTGCCCAACGAATACCAGTCTCTGCTTCCTCAACATCAGTTATAGAAACAGACTTGACAAGGTGCTAGTCGAGAGTGATAAGCTCACCACCAATTTCATTGCTACCTGTTCCGTAGTCATTTGTTCCAGCAACGAATGCTGCTGCTGCGGAGAGGTTGTATACAGGGACTGCAATTGACTTGCCAGGAACACCCTGTAGCTCGCTGAAGTTCTTAGCAAACAGGCTAAGTTTTGCGAGATTCTTGTGAGCAGCCATTACAGCTGACTCGCTTGCGGCTTTAAGTGCTAAATCTGTAAACATGATTTAATTTCCTTATTTTAACTTTAGAGTTTAACTATTTTTCTTGTCATTAATACTTACTATTTTTTCATAAAACATTTATGGCCTTTTCAGAGTAAGTATAATATTGTTATGATAAACATAGGTAAAACAAAACGGTATTGTCGTGAAGACATTATGTTGATTGAAAACTATCAATCAGCTATTAAGGACAAAAACACTATGTGGCATTGCCATCATAGAAAAGAAGCAACAAAAACAAAACAATAGTTGTTAGATGAAAATGATTATTGGGGTGTTCCTGCTAAAGACTTAATTTTTTTGTTGCCATCACAACATCGGCATCTGCATTTCAATGAATGTGCAGGAGCTAAAGAATGTCGTGCAAAGATGAGTGCAAAATCAAAAGGCAATAAATATGGTGCTGGGAACTTCAAAGGCAAACACCATACGTATGAAGCAAAAAAGAAAATCAGTGAAGCAGCATCATAGAGAACAGGAATGAAGTCTGCACGAATCCGTAAAAACATCTGGGATAAAAAAGACGAAATCCTGAAACTACTCGCTTCAGGATTGTCTGACAGAAAAATAGCGTTAATTTATGATTGTTCCAGAACAGTGATTGCTAACATCCGGTCAGCAAATCGCTAAATCTGGATTGTTAGTGAGTCTTGCGATACCAGTCGAAAAACTCTTTTCCCTTCAGAGACTTCCAATCTGTTGTCTCATTAGGTGTGTTTACGCTAGCGTTCAGAGCATCCAGCGCGTTTGTCTTCTCCTCTAAAGCGGATGTCAACTTTGACAATTCATTAGCGGAATCTTCAAGCTTCTTGACAAGGCTGGTAGCTTCAGCTTTCGCAGTTACTAGTTCCTCATCTTTCGCTTTCATCTGAACTTGTAAATCTGCTATTTTTGCTTCGTAGTCTTTCTTCATTGTGTCCATCTGCTTTGCCATTGCAGACTGCATTCCAGAGACACGTTTGTCAGCTTCAGCTTTTGTCACGGTCTCTTCAACTACTACATCTTCTTTAGGCTCTTCAACAACAGTCTCTGCTGCTGTCTCTTCAGCCTTTTCTTCAACGACTTCTTCATTCTTCACTTCGTCGTTGGCTTGCTTAATCTCTTGTTCTTTTTCCATGATAATGTCTTTCAAGTTTTTAGGAACGTTCATGAACTTTGGCATCTTTCCAGATGCTGCAATTCTAAGTGGCTCTTCAGTTGGTATGACTTCAGCTTTAAGCTTGAACATAGGTGATTGGTCTGCCAAAATCCAAGTCTCATCTTCAAGTATCTTTTTCAAAACTTCATCAGAAGTATCAAACTTAGTCCTATATATAGCAAGTAATGCGTCTCTATACTAGTCAAGCACTTCTGCTTCTTTACGAAGGTCAATTGCATTACCCATAGTCATTGTCCATGGCAGATGCAACATCAAAAAACTATTGGAATCAAGTTTTAATGTATCACACGCACATGCTATAGCACTTGCCATAGAAGCTGCAATGCCAATTACATGTGCAGTTGTCTTATGACCATTAGCTGATGCTTGTTTTAGAAGATTACAAATAGCAAGACCTGCTGACACTGAACCACCGTAAGATGTAATGTTAAGTTCAATGTTATCACCTTCTTCAAGCATATTTATAAAAGCATTGACCTATGCTGGTGTTGTGTCCTCGTATGTTTCTTTTTCAACATCAGTATCTACAATACTTCCGAATATAGAAAATGTTTTAGTCATCATTTTTTTACTTACTCCAATTCTGTTTTTCTAGTCATTCCAGCCCAAAATCCTTTTGGACAATCAAACATTAGAACATTCTCCACACCGTTAGTAAACCACTTCTTACCTTTAGTGTACCCTACATGTCCAACTAATGATTTAGAAAGTTTGTCCCTTTGATTCTATGACCAACAATGACCTTTTTGGCGCAATGACATTTCTTTCCTTGTTTCATCAGAGACTCTTTTTCTGTTTGGGTATTTTCTACCTAAATGCTTCTCTCTGTTTTTCTGCTTAGATTCACTAGAAACAGAATGTCCTTGTAAAGTCTTAGCAATTTTTGTTCGTGTCTCTACAGAACGAACTTTGCCTTTTGTATTATCAGATACAAGTTTGCTAAACTCAATCCTTACTTCTTCATATAGTTTGGACATTGCTTCAACATCATCGCATTTCATAAGTTGTTGCTTCATTCTATGGAATGCATAGCACATCTTCTTAGCCCAAGTCTTGTTTTTCAGTTCATCACGATAAGCAAGCCAAAGATGGTAGTGCGCTAAGAAATGTTCCTACACATTCAGTTTAACTATATTGTCAAGTGTATCTTTCAGAATAGGACAGATAGACTTAGGAACAATATGATGATTCTCACCATACTAGCCAACAGGAAGTGGATTAGACTTCCTGAAGTTTATTATTGCATCATATTGTTCCTAATGTGTCATGCTCAACCTTCAGTTGGTTCAACTGGCTCTTCATGGTCTGGAGTTGGTTCTGGGTCAGGTGTTGGTTCTGGCTCGGGGTCTGTGACTTCTTGCTCCGCGTAGCAATGAGTGTTCTCAGATGGACGAATCACAGTGTCGAGCGCGTAGTCTGTCC
>Ga0247610_10003496_pt1 | contig 17220 bp, 11 predicted proteins | sample 174DNAGHGhighgp2_FD_193483 | JGI IMG/M metagenome (GOLD analysis project Ga0247610, IMG submission 193483) | Sheep rumen microbial communities from Palmerston North, Manawatu-Wanganui, New Zealand - 1742 DNA GHGhigh gp2 | ecosystem: Host-associated > Mammals > Digestive system > Stomach > Rumen... | reverse complement strand
AGGTTAGATTATTATATTTATATCCTGATATTGTAACTGATGAATTAATTGATTTTATTAAAAATAATGATAAAATTATGCCTTATTTTGATATTCCTATTCAACATAGTGAGGATAAATTATTAAAAGCTATGATAAGAAGAGGTAATAGGGATTATTTATTAAATTTATTCCATAAAATTAAAAAAGAAATTCCTAATGCAATTCTAAGAACAACTTTAATTGTAGGATTCCCTTATGAAGAAGAACAAGATTTATTAAATATGATTGATTTTATTAAAGAAATTAAATTTGATAGACTTGGCGCATTTACTTTTTCATTAGAAGAAAATACTAAAGCATGTGAATATCCAAATGTTATACCTGAAGAAGAAAAACAAAGAAGATATGAATTATTAATGAGTGCTCAAAAAGAAATTATTGAACAAAAAAATAAATCATATATTGGTTCTATTTTAAATGATTGTTTTATCATTGGATATGATGAAGAATCTTATATGTATGTTGCAAGAAATTATGCATACGCACCAGATGAAATTGATGGTGTTATATATGTTGCGGCTAAAAATGAATTAAAATTAGGACAAAGAATTAAAGTTAAGGTTTTAGATAGCGATGCTTATACATTAACAGGTGAAGAATATGAAGATTAATGTTGTATTATATCATCCTGAAATTCCTCAAAATACAGGAAATATTATGAGAAGCTGTGTAGGATTTAATGCTAAATTACATTTGATTAAACCTTTAGGATTTAAATTAGATGAAAAGCATCTTCAAAGAAGTGCTGTTGATTATTATGAGCATTTAGTTTATGAAGTGTATGAGGATTATGAGGATTTTAGAAAAAAGAATCCTGGTAAATATTATTTTTTAACTAGATATGGTCATAAAAGTCCTTCTTCAATTGATTTTAAAGAAGCTAAAGATGAAGATGTTTATTTAATTTTTGGGGCAGAATCAACAGGTATTGCATATGATATTTTAAAAGATAATTTAGATGATTGTTATAGAATACCTACAACAGATAAAATTAGAAGCTTAAATTTAAGTAATTGTGCGGCAATAATGTTATTTTTAGCATCTGAACAATTAAATGGCGATGATGTTATTTTTAAAAATGAGCCTAATGCTTCACTTGATTTAACATTTAAAGGTGATGATTTTATTGAAAATGTTGATGTTTCTAAATTAGATTATAAGCATAGAGAATATAAATAGAATTAACTAGAGTTATCTCTAGTTTTTTCTTTTAATAATATTTTTTTTATTGTATAATAAATAAAAATAAGATTTACGATTAAGGATTGGAGGTGGTTAAATGTGAATACTTTAACACTCATTAAGAATTGGATTTTAAATTTATTTGGTTTTAGAAAGCATTCAAAGGAAGTTAAAGAATATTTAAATGAAGCTAATGTCAGAAGCTCTATTTACATGGCTTTTATCATTGTAATAATTGAAATTTGGATGGTTATAAGAAGTACAAATAAATATGTTATTCCTTCTATAAAAGCTGGAAATAATTTTTTTGATTCATTCTTTATTTATACATCATTATTTTGGTTATTTATGGCTGCAGGCTTAGCAGTTGGTTTTTTTGCAATATATTTTTTAGTTGGAAAAAATGGTAATGTTTTATCTAGAGCTTATAAAAAAAGAAGAAAAATAATTCCTATTATTTTTGCATCAATTTTAATAATTTATTCATTCTTCATTTTTAAAGAAATAAATAATTTTGTAAATTGGGATTCAACATATAATAGAATTAGTAATTTAGGTACTATTTTAGTATATATTACAGGCTTTATATTAGGCTTATCTATAATTGCTCATAGTATATTTGTTATAAAAACAGATAAAAATAGTATTCATTTATCAATCCTTGTCGTAATAATTTTTGCCTTAATGTGCTTAGTTTTTGGTGTTAAGGTTGGATATTCAGATTTCTTCTCTAGATTTGATATAGGAACAGGCCTACCTAGAGCTAAAGCTGATTCTTATGAAATTAAATCAATTTTATGCTTCTTAACAATGGTTATTTATGTAGCTTGTTTATTAATTTGGAGACCTTATTTATCAATCTTATTATTAACAGGCATATTTACTGCATTCCATGCTTTAATTACAAGCGACCCAAGCAATAGAATATTTCCTGATGGAGAAACAGTTAATTATATAACTTTCTTAATTACATTATCTATGGTTGCGATATCTATTTATCAACAGCGTATAAGTGAAGCTTTAAAAGCTCAAAATTTAGAATATAATGCTAAATATGATATTATCACTGATGTTCATAATTATAGATATTATGTAGATAATTTAGCTCAAAGATTATTAAATATAACTGATGGATTAAATAATTATTATTATTTATTTATTAATATTCAAAATTTTAAAACTTATAATGATCAAATGGGCTTTAAGCTTGGTACTGAATTCTTAATTAGATTTGCTAAAAAGATAGAAGAAATCTTTAATGAATTCCCTTGTGCTAGAGTAAGTGATGATCATTTTGTTGCCTTCGCTAGAAAAGAAGGAATCGAGAATAAAATTAAATTATTAGAAAATGTACTTACAGAAGATGCACATGGCTTATATTTATATTTAAAGGTTGGAGCAGTAGCACCTATTACAGCAGTTGAAGATATCAATACATCTGTTGATAGAGCAAGATATGCAGCTGGTTCTATTAAAAATTTATATGGTAAAACATTTGCTGAATATGATGATAATATGCATGATATATATAAGAAAAAACAATATATTATTAATCATTTAGATGAAGCAATAGTTAATGGATATATAAGTGCTTATTATCAACCTGTTGTATGGAGTAAGGATAAAAGGCTTTGTGGTGTTGAGGCATTAGCTCGTTGGATTGATCCTGTTTATGGTTTCTTATCTCCTGGTGATTTCATTTCAACATTAGAAGAAGTAAGATTAATTCATAAATTAGATACTGCTATTTATGAAAGAGTATGTAAAGATTTAAGAAGAATGCTTGATGAAAAGAAAAAAGCAGTTCCTGTTTCAATAAATTTTTCAAGATTAGATTTTGAATTGATGGATGCCGTAGAGGTATTTGAATCAATAGTTGATAAATATGACATTCCAAAAGAATATGTTCATGTTGAAATAACTGAATCTGCTTTAACTGGTAATTTATATCATTTACAACAATGCTTAATTAAATTACGTAATGATGGCTTTTCTATTTGGCTTGATGATTTTGGTTCTGGTTATTCATCTTTAAATGTATTAAAGGATTTTAAATTTGATGTTTTAAAAATTGATATGAAATTCTTAACTAATTTTGAACAAAAGGAAGCATCAAAAATTATTTTAGATATGGTTGTAAAATTAGCTGAAAAATTAGGAATGGTAACTATCACTGAAGGTGTTGAAACTATTGAACAAGCTAATTTCTTAAGTACTATTGGTTGTGAAAGATTACAAGGATACTTATTTGGTAAGCCAATTCCTTTAGATACTTTAATTGATGAAATAATAAAAGGCAAATATATTCTTTCTAAAGAAATAATTTAATATTAAAAAAGGATGAAATTCTTTTCATCTTTTTTTGAAAGGAAATCAAAATGATAAGATATGAAATCAAAAATTATTTAAAAAATTTATTATATGTCTTTTTACCTGTTTTATTATTATATTCTGTGATAGTAGTTATCGCATTTATAATGATTAGTAATTCAATTTCAGCAATGTCTAATTTTTTAAATTCAAATATTGTTGCTGAAGAAGGACAAGAAAAAGAATTAATTAATATAGCAGTTGATTATTTAAAAACAATTGATTTATCACAATTTTTTGTAAAATTATTTAGTGATCCTAAATATATTCCATCCTTATTTGAAGGCTTCTTCACTTATTTGAAAGAGAATTCTTTTACAATTACAGAAGAAACTGAAGCTTTAGCAGAAGGATATAGTCAAAATGTTCAATCAATGATTATTGCAGGCTTAATATTATATTTAGTTGGTATATTAGTATGTAACATTTTATGTTCCATTTTAATTGCTAAAAGATGTAAGCTTGTTACAGGATTAAAAAGAACTATTATTAAAATAATATTATCATCTGTTGTTTTCGCAACTGTTATATCCTTAACAACTATATTTTTAAATAAATATGAATGGATGACTTTAATATCAGCTCCTTTATTACTTTTATTAAATTTAATTGCGTCTTTAATAACTGCATGGGCTGTTCAAAAATCAGAACATATGAAATTTAAAAAAGTTGTTAATTTTAAAAATATTGTTGCTTTATTATTTATTTCTATTTTCATTTTATTAATTTATTTTGGTATTCATTATGGTATTAATTTATTTATAAAAAATTCTGTAATATCATCATTAATTTCTATTCCACTTTATTTATATACATATGCATTTTATGGCGTTGCTGGTGAAATATTGGTTATGGATATAAGGAGGAAAAATGTTTAATAAAAAGAAATTAAAATCATATGAAGAAGCATATGATTTAGATAAATATATTCCTATTATAAAAGCATCTATTTGTACTGGAGAACAAGTAATTGGCTTTAAAGAAAAAGCTACTAATAAATTTATTGAAATATCATTAATTAAAGATTATAAAGATATTGAAGAATTTAGAAAAAAATATAATGTTAATTGTGAAATAAAAAAAGAATATTAATTATTTAATGGAAGATGAATAATCTTCCATTTTTTCACATTATATTTTTAATTATAATTTAAGTTTGATGCATATAATATTTTTTTGAAAGAGGTATATTATGGCATCAATATTAAGAATTGCAAATTTATGTAAAACCTATTATATTTCAAATACGATAAAACAGGATGTTTTAAAGGGAATTAATTTGGAATTAGGTAGTGGAGAGTTAGTTGCCTTATTAGGTGAATCAGGATGTGGTAAATCAACATTATTAAATATAATTGGTGGACTAGATACTGATTATACAGGTAGTGTTGTCATTAGGGGAAAATTTATTAGAGATTATTCTGAAAATGAGATGGATGATTATAGGAAAAAGAAGGTGGGATTAATTTTTCAAAATTATAATTTAATACCACATATGACATTGAGAGAAAATGTTGAAATTGCTATGAAAATGAGTGATATTGAAGAATCTGAAATGAAAAAAAGATCTTTAGAATTATTAGAGCTTGTTGGATTAAAAGAACATGCTGATAAATATCCTAATCAATTAAGTGGAGGACAAAAGCAAAGGGTTGCGATTGCAAGAAGCTTAGCAAATAATCCTGAAATTATTTTAGCTGATGAACCAACTGGAGCATTAGATAAAGAAGCAGCTTCTTTGGTTCATAAAATTTTAAATGAAATAGCTTTAATGGGTAAACTTGTAATTATTGTTACTCATAGTAAGGCTGTTGCTAATATGTGCTCAAGAATTATAAAAATTGAAGATGGTATTGTTGTTTCAGACCAAATGAAAAATAAACCTAAAAAGGAATATGTTAGATATAAAGAAATAGATGTCAAAAGTATTAAAACTAAAGAAATAGCAAAATTATCTTTTAAAAATATTATAGCTTCACTATCAAGAAATATATTAGTGTCGATAGGTATTGCGATTGGTATTGCAGCTTTAATTTTAATTTTAGCTTTATCTGATGGTATAACAAATTATGTTAAGGATTATTATGGTGCTGATGGTAAATCGACAATTATAAGTGCTGAATATGATAAGAATACTTTAATTTCATCATCAACAATAACAGATATTTATAAAATAGATGGAGTAAAAGATATTACAAAAGGCACTAATTTAACATCAATGACCTTAACATATAATGATAAAGAATATAATATGGCAAAATTATATGAATATAATTCTATAAATTATCCAGAATTATTAATTGGTTCATATCCATCAAATGATGAAATTATAATTGATTTAGATTTTGCTGAAGCAATTTCAGAATCATCTGCAGTAAGTGTTATTGGTTTAACTGTTTATGTTTCAAATGGTACAAATACTAATTCGTTTATAGTTTCTGGTATTTATGATGATTCAAGCTCAGCTACAGCCTATATTACGGCAAGTGCTATGGATAATTATTCAACAAATACAACTGTATTATATGTTGAAGTTAATGATATTACATATTTAGAGCAAGTAAAAGAAGAATTAATTAATTTAGGATTTAATGCAAATGAGCTTAATGAAGAAGCATCAACTGTTTTAGATTATATTGATTTAGGAACAACTGTTTTAACAGCTGTTGCATTAATTGCAATGGTAGTATCTGCCATAATGATTATTATTGTAATGTATATATCTGTAATTGAAAGAACTCAAGAAATTGGTATTTTAAGATCTATTGGTGCAAGAAAAAAAGATATTTTAAAAATGTTTATTATTGAAGCATCAATGTTAGGCTTTTTTGGTGGTACTTTTGGGGCAATAATAGCTTATGTTGTTGCGATAATAACTAATGTTATTAGCTTAATTGCGGCAAATGCTTATTTTATAAGCTATAATCCATTATTTTATTTATTAGGTTTATTAATTAGTATAATTGTTTCTATATTAGCTGGTATTGCGCCATCTAATAAGGCTTCAAAATTAGATCCTGTAGAAGCTTTAAGATATGAATAGGAGTATCTTATGGGACAAAATTATAATAAGAATAAGAAAAAAAGATTAAAACAAAAAAGAAATCAAAATAAAATTAAAAAAATGGAGCGTGAAGATTCTTTAGGAATCTCAAGAAAAGAAATTAAAGGCTTAAATGAAAAAATATTTATTATTTTAAAAATTATTTCAATTATATTAATTCCATTAATTTATTTTATATATTCTCCACTTTTAATATTTGCAGTTATTTTTTCTTTTTCTATGTTTATTTTTGCAAATTTAGCTGAAAGAAAAATAAATCATACTTTTATTAAATCTAATCATATGAAGATTTCTAAATTAGATTCTATTATTGCCTTTGTAGTTATATTAATAACTATAACAGGTGCGATTATTAATTCTAATACTAAAAAGAAAATGTCTAATGATAATTTATTAATTGAATTTAAGCATACTATTTCTAATATAGGCTCATGCTTAACAGGTAATCGTTCAATTATTAAAAATATAGGAATGGGTATGCATTTTGGAACTAAAGATTTTGATCCTTCTAAAATGCCTAAAGAACCACCAAAGGGTGGAAGACCACCTGAGGATTTTTCAATTGAGGATTTACCTTTAGATATTTTATTTTCTCATATGATTTCATCTATTAATACAGTATTAATATTTATAATTCCTTTAAGTGGAGCTTTAACATTATTTATATATTATAAAAAGAAAAATAAATTTGATTATGAAATGAATTTAAGTATAAATGATGATTATAAAGAAATAACAGAAGAAGATTTTAATAATATAATATCTTTTGGTTATTTAAAGGATGAATTTGGTAATTTTATTATAGCTGATGATGAATTTGATGATATTAAATTAGAAATTAATACTCCTTATGTAGAAACTATAATTGTTGATGAATTTGAAGAAGAATTTAGTGATTCTGATAATATTTAAATAAATTTTTATAATTTTTAAAAAACATCTCTATTATTTATATGGAGGTGTTTTTTTATGGATAAATATTATTATTTAAAAAAATATTTTGGATTTGATAAATTAAAGCCTGAACAAGAATTAATAATAGATTCTATATTAGATGGAAATGATACAATAGGCTTATTACCAACTGGCTTTGGTAAATCAATTACCTTTCAGCTTCCTTCTTTAATTTTTGAAGGAATAACGATTGTTATAAGCCCTTTAGTTGCTTTAATGGCTGACCAGGTTAATAATTTAAAGAAAAAAGGAATAAGGGCAGAATTTATTAATTCATTATTAGATAATGATGAAAAAAATAGAATATATAAAAAATTAAGATATGGCTTAATTGATATTTTATATGTTTCAGCTGAAAGATTAGAAAATGAATATTTTTTAAGAATTATTTTAAATTTGAATATATCATTAATTGTTTGTGATGAGGCTCATACAGTATTATGGAGTGAAGATTTTAGATTATCAATTGGAAAAATTAATCAATTTGTTTATAAATTAAAAAATAGACCTGTTTTACTTGCTTTAACTGCAACCGCAACATCCCAAACTGTAAATAAAATAATTGATTGTATAGGATTAAAAAATCCTAAGATTATTAAAGCCTTATTTGATAGAGAAAATATATATTATGATGTTATAAGAACTGATAAAAAATTAAATGAATTAATTGGATTTGTATCTAAGCATAAAAATGAATTAGGTATTATATATTGCCTAACAATTAAAAATTGTAAATATGTATATAATTATTTGAAAGAAATGGGCTTTAATGTTGGTTATTATTATGGAACATTAGATAGTGATGAAAAGGAATATATGCAAAATAATTTTTCAAATCACAATTTAAAAATAATGGTTTGTACAAATGCTTTTGGTATGGGAATAGATATTCCTGATATAAGATATGTAATTGAATATGATCTTCCTTCTTCAATAGAAGATTTTTTACAACAAACAGGTAGAGCATCAAGGGATGGAAAAGAAGCTATAGCCTTATTGTTATTTTCTTTAGAAGATATTAAAACAGCAAATTATTTTATAGAAAATATTGAAATTGATAAGCCTAAAGAGGAATTAGAAAAAATAAAAAAATCAAAATATAAAAAACTTGAAAAAATGATTGAATTTGCAACAACAAGAAAATGTTTACATAAATTTATATTAGATTATTTTAATCAAGAATCTGAAAAAAAGAAATGTATGATGTGTATTAATTGTAAATAAGCCTATTATATATATAAAATATATATATAAAAGCGTTTTCTTAAACGTTTTTGATTGACATATTTCGTTCTTGCTAATAAAATGTTTTTAGACGTTTAAAATTATTAAATTATATATTTATGTTTTAAATTTTAAAAACAGAAAAAAGGAAAAGGGTGGGACAATGTTTTTAAAAAAAGAAGCAGTAGATCAGATTAAAGAGATCTGTGGCCGTTACAAAAACGAGCCATCTCCTTTAATGCTAATTCTAGCTGACATACAAAATGAGTATGGATATTTACCTCTTGATGTACAAGAAATAGTAAGTCAAGAAACTGGTATTCCAACAAGTGAAATTTATGGTGTAGTTACATTTTATTCATTTTTCTCATTACAACCAAAAGGCAAATATGTTATTGGTGTTTGTATAGGTACAGCTTGTTATGTTAAAGGTGGACAAAACGTATTAGACAAATTTAGTGAATTATTAAAAATTAAGGTTGGTCAAACTTCAAGTGATGGTTTATTTACACTTGATGGTTTAAGATGCATAGGTGCATGTGGTATTGCTCCTGCTATCTCAATTAATGGAAAGGTATATCCTAAAGTTAAATTATCAGATGTACCTAATATTATTCAAGAATATAGAGAAAAGGGCATGGAGTAATTATGAATAAGATAGTTAGAATTAAAGATGAAAAAGAACTAGATAAGAAAATTGCTGAATGCTTTGGAGTTTTCAAAGGAAAATTAGATGGTACAGCTAAATATCGTACAATTACAATTTGTGGTGGTACAGGATGTTTATCTAGTGATTCAAAAGCTATAATTGAAGAATTTGAAAAACAAATTAAAGAAAGAAAATTAGAAGATAAGGTTAAAGTAAATAAAGTAGGATGCTTCGGATTCTGCTCACAAGGACCTTTCGTTAAAATTTATCCTGAAGATACTTTATATCATGGTGTAACTGTTGCTGATGTAACAGAAATTATGGAAAAAGATATCATTGGTAATCAAATTGTTGATAGATTATTATATGTTGAACCAAATTCAGGTAAAAAATGTAAAAGACAAGAAGATATTCCTTTCTATCAAAAGCAAATGCGTATTGCACTTCATGGCTGTGGTGTAATTAACCCAGAAGATATTGATGAAGCTTTAGGCTATGATGCTTATAAGGGTTTAGTTAAAGCTTTAAAAATGTCTAGACAAGAAGTTGTTAATGAAATTTTAGCATCTGGTTTAAGAGGCCGTGGTGGTGGAGGATTCCCTACTGGTAGAAAATGGCAATTTGCATTAGATCAACAAAATGATGTTAAATATGTTGTATGTAATGGTGATGAGGGTGACCCAGGTGCATTTATGGATAGATCTATTCTAGAAGGTAACCCATTAAATGTTATTGAAGGTATGCTTATTGCTGGTTATGCAATTGGTGCATCAGATGGTTATTTCTATGTAAGAGCTGAATATCCTGTTGCTGTATCAAGATTAAGAATTGCAATTGATCAAGCTGAAAAGCTAGGTTTATTAGGTGAAAATATTTTAGGTACTGGTTTTAATTTCAGAGTTCATATTAGACTTGGTGCTGGTGCCTTTGTTTGTGGTGAAGAAACTGCCTTATTAAATTCAATTGAAGGTAAAAGAGGTATGCCAAGACCACGTCCACCATTCCCTGCAGTTAAGGGTTTATGGGGTAAGCCAACTATTATTAATAATGTAGAAACATTAGCTAATGTTCCTTATATTATTAGAGAAGGTGCAGCTAAATTTGCATCTGTAGGTACTGAAAAATCTAAAGGTACTAAGGTATTCGCTTTAGGTGGTAAGGTTAAGAATGTTGGTTTAGTTGAGGTTCCTATGGGAACTACTTTAAGAGAATTAGTTTATGATATTGGTGGAGGTATCCCTAATAATAAGCAATTCCAAGCCATTCAAACTGGTGGTCCATCAGGTGGATGCTTAACAATTAATGACTTAGATACTCCAATTGATTATGATAATTTAATTGCTAAAGGATCTATGATGGGTTCTGGTGGTGCCATTGTTATGGATGAAGATAACTGTATGGTTGATGTTGCTAAATTCTATTTAGGATTTATTTGTGATGAATCATGTGGTAAATGTTCACAATGTAGAATTGGTACAAAGCGTTTATTAGAAATATTAGAACGTATTACTGATGGTAAGGGTGAAATGGAAGATATTGATAAATTATATGCTTTATCACATTCACTTCAAGTTGGTTCTTTATGTGGCTTAGGTCAAACAGCCGCAAACCCAATTTTATCTACATTATCTAAATTCCGTGAAGTATATGAAAGACATATTATTGATAAGAAATGTGATGCTGGTGTTTGTAAGAACTTAATGCAATATGTTATCAAGAAGGATTCATGTATTGGTTGTGGATTATGTGCTAGAAATTGTCCTGTTGATGCAATTCATCCAACTGATTATATAGCTCCTGGTAAGAAGAAGCCTGCAATGGCTATTGACCAAGCTAAATGTATCAAATGTGGTACATGTGTTTCTGGTTGTAAATTTGGAGCAATTATTAAAGGATAGGGGTGGATTATATGGCAATTGTTAATATTAAAATTGAAGGTCAAGAATATCAAGTTGATGATTCTTTGACATTATTACAAGCTGCAAGACGTTGCGGTTATCAAATTCCATCTTTATGCTCATGGATGGATGGAAGATGCTCTTTAGCTTCATGCCGTGTTTGTTTAGTTAAGGTTAAAGGTGAAAGAAGATTAGTTCCAAGCTGTGCTTATCCTGTAAGAGATGGCTTAGAAGTAACTATTAATGATCCTATGGCTGTTGAAGCAAGAAGAACAAGTGTTGAATTATTATTATCTAACCATTCAATGAACTGCCAAGCATGTGAAAAGAATGGTAAATGTGAATTATTAGAGGTCTCTAGATTAGTAGGTGCTAGAGAAGGTATGTATGAAGGTGCTAAGACTCCTGCAACATATGATGATTTAGCTCCAGCTTTAGTAAGAGATACATCTAAATGTATTTTATGCGGAAGATGTATTGAAACTTGTAAAGAAGTTCAAGGCATCGGTATTTTAGGATTTGAAAACAGAGGCTTCAATACAATTGTTGCCCCTGCTGAAAATAGAAGCTTTTCACAAGTTCCATGTATTCAATGTGGTCAATGTGTAAATGTTTGTCCTACAGGTGCTTTACAAGAACATTCTGAAATTGATAAATTAGATCAAGCATTTAAGGATGGAAAGATTGTTATTGTTCAAACAGCTCCAGCTGTAAGAGCTGCAATCGCTGAAGAATTCGGTGAAAAGATTGGTACATCAGGAACTGGTAAGATGGTTGCTGCCCTTCATAGATTAGGATTCTATAGAGTATTTGATACTAACTTTGGTGCTGACTTAACTATTATGGAAGAAGCAAATGAATGGATTCATAGATTAACAACTAAGGCTGTTTCTCCTATGATTACATCTTGTTCTCCTGGCTGGATTAATTATATTGAATATTATTATCCAGAATTATTAGGACATTTATCAAGCTGTAAGAGTCCACATGAAATGGTTGGTGCAATTATTAAATCATATTATGCAGAAAAGCATAATTTAGATAGATCAAAGATTTGTGTTGTATCAATTATGCCTTGTGTTGCTAAAAAATATGAGAATAAGCGTCCTCAAAACGCTGTTGATGGTATTGCTGATGTAGATGTTGTTTTAACAACAAGAGAATTAGCTAAATTAATCAGAAGATCAGGTATTACATGGAAGAAGCTTCCTAATGAAGATTTCGACCAAGATTTACTTGGTGAATATACTGGTGCTGGTGTTATCTTTGGCGCAACAGGTGGCGTTATGGAAGCTGCAGTTAGAACAGCTTATCATATTTTAACTGGTAAAGAATTAGAACCAGTTGATTTCACTCCTGTAAGAGGCTTAAAGGGAATTAAAGAGGCTTCAGTTACAATCGCTGGAAATACTTATAATGTAGCTGTTGCTTCAAGTATGAAAAATGCTAAGATTTTACTTGAAGAAATTAAAGCAGGTAAATCTAAATATCAATTTATTGAAATTATGGGCTGCCCAGGTGGCTGTATCAATGGTGGTGGACAACCATTTGTTAAAGAAATGTTCTTACCAAATGAAGATGATGATATTATGCAAACTTATATTTCTAAGCGTGCAAAAGTATTATATGATGAAGATAAGAATAAGGTTGTTAGACGTTCTCATTTAAATAAGGATATTCAAGCTTTATATAAAGATTATTTAAACGAACCAGGTTCTCCTGTTGCTCATAAATTATTACATACTTCATATAATGCAAAAAGAGAAAAATATCCAAAGATTAATAAAGATTAATTAAATAAAATTTAGGTATAAGAGTTAACCCTTTTATACCTATTTTTTTATAATTTTTATAATTTTTCTATTATTCTATAATTATAATTATAGAAAAATTGAAATCCTATCATTTATTTGATATAATGAAAGCGATTTCGTAACATCTTAATTGGGGAGTAAGAAATATGAAAAAGAAACTATTTACTTTTAGTAAGAAAAATTTAATATTTTCAGGGATTTTTTGTGCTGTTATTTTAATATTTTCTTTAATGACTAGCTTTTTTAATCCATTAAAAGATATTGATAATAAAATGACAGATTCTATTTTTCAGCATGAAGGAGAAGCAAAAAAAGAAATTGTAATTGTTGGAATTGATGATCCAACAATTGAAGAATATGATGCTTATAATCCAATTGAATATAGACAATATTTTGCTGATATTTTAAATAATTGGGCTGATAATAATATTATTCCTGCTGCAATAGGCTTTGATATTATATTTAATAAATCATTTGGTTGTGATGAAGTTGATTTAAATTTAAGTAATGCATTAAAGCGCCATAATGTTGTTTTAGGTGTAACAGGAATGATGAGAAATAATCCACCTTATGGCTTATCAGATGTTATTTATAATGGGGCATCTACTATAGGATATGTAGATGCTTTAACAGATGATGATGAAGCAATAAGAAGAACTTATTTAAAAAGTGATAATTATAATTCATTAGCTTATTCTTTATATCAAATGTATTCAAAAAATACTAATAAAGAAATTAAAGATTATAAAAATAAGGTAGCATATTATTTTAAATATTATGCATCGCCTCAATTAAATTATACAGGTGATGGAAAAGTTCAAAATGTTATGTCTAATTTTAATTATATTTCGATGAAGGATTTATTAGATGGTAAAGAAATTTCATTAAGAAAGAATTCAATTGTTATTTTTGGTTCTTATGCAAGTGCGATTGATACAGGCTTATCAAATGATATTTATAATTCTCCAATTGGTGAAATGTTTGGAGTAGAGGTTCAAGCAAATATTATTCAATCATTATTAGAAAATCAAATGTCGCTTCCTTTATCAAATGTAGCAGTTGCGTTTATAAATGCGATAATAATATTTATAATTTTATTTTTAATGACATCATTAGTTTTTTATTTAGGAATAGTTTCTTTTGGCTTTGGTATTATAATTGAATTTGTTTTAATGTTTATTTTACATAATTTTAAATTATATTATTTCATAAGCTTACCGATATTAATTTTAATAATTGCCTTTATAATTTTAATAATTATGCATTATTACAATGACTATAAGCATAAAAAGGAAGTTATAGGTACATTTAAGCGTTATATTTCTCCTGATGTAGCTGAAGCATTAGTTGAAAAGGATGAGGATGCTATTTCACTTGGTGGAAGAAAAAGAAATGTGGCATGTCTTTTTGTCGATATAAGAGGCTTTACTAAAATGAGTGAGGAATTAAGTCCTGAGCAGGTCGTAGATGTTTTAAATGGCTATTTAGAGATGGCAACAAATCAAGTATTTAAATATGGTGGTATGGTTGATAAATTTATTGGAGATTGTGTAATGGCTATATTTAATGCCCCAGTTGATTTAGATGATTATATATTTAAGGCTGTATGTGCTGCCTATGGTATTGTTCATGAAGGAAAAGCAATTTGTGAAGAAGTATTTAAAAAATATAATAAGAAATTAGAATTTGGTGTAGGTGTTCATTATGGTGATGCTGTAATAGGAAATATTGGTTCTAAAACTAGAATGGATTTTACAGCAATAGGTGATACAGTAAATACTGCATCAAGAATTGAAGCATCAGCAGCTGGAAGTCAGGTTTTAATTTCAAAAGATGTATATGATGTATTAAAGGATAGATTGGAAGTAGTTGATGCTGGAGATAGGCAATTTAAAAATAAAAAGGAGCCTATAAAGTGTTTTGAGGTTATCAAGATTTTAGGAATTGAGGGTGAAAAAAATGACTAAATCTAAATTAATTATTATAATATCTTCGATTGTTGCTGCAATAGCTATTGCAGTTACAATTATTTTAGTTGTTGTTTTAAATTCTAAACCAAAGCCTACTAATAATGATGGAAATTTAGGAGAAGCAAGAAGTATAAAGATTGTTCAATTAGAAGGTAGTGCTACCTTATATGATGGAACAGAAACAATTAATTGTTTTAAGGGTATGAATTTATATGATGGTGATCATATAGATGTTTCAAATGATTCAGTATTAGTAGCTAGATTTGATGAAGACAAATATGTATATTTTGGTCAAAATACATCTATTAATATTAAATCAGTAGGAAAAGATAAATATAAAACTAATATATTTGTTGAAAAAGGTAAGGTATTAGCTGAATTAATAAATAAATTAGGTGAGGATGAAGAATTCTTCTTATCATCAAATAACTCAGTTATGGCTGTTCGTGGTACTGTCTTTGGTGTTGAGGTTGCTGAAACAAGTGAAGATTATCTTATTTCTTATTCTGTTTATAAAGGTGTTACAGAATTATATGCATTTGATAAAAAGGATGGAAATATTATTAGTGGTAAATTAACTGATTTAGCTAATAAAAAGATTGAATTAACAGTTCCTAAATCTGATGTTTTAACAGATGAAGAAACTAAGAATACATTAAATAATTGGTTAAAGGATATTGATAATAAATTTGATGATGAAACAGATGCTAATAAAGAATTAGAAGAAGTTACTATTAAAGTAGATGTTCCATCTGAAGAAGATTATAAGGATGTAATTGAAAAGGTTTCAGATGAAACAAAAGAAACATTATCTTATTCAAATATTGAATATGAAGCAAAAAGCTATTATGGAGCTTATGATGGAAATGATCATTCAATTTCAATTAATCCTAAAACTGAAGGTGTAAAAATTTCATATAAAGCAAATGAAAATGATGAATATAAAAATGAAGTACCATCATTTAAATTGCCAGGTTCATATAGGATTTATTATAAATTAGAAAAAGAAGGATTTAATTCTAAAGAAGATTATGCTTTAGTTGAAATTAAAAAAGCTGATTTAGAAATAGAATATTTAAATAATATAACTGCACCTGGTTTAATTAAAGGAATGAATATTAATAATGCTATAAAAAATATTAATTTATTTGATTATATTTTGTTAAAGGGTGCAGAAGCCGATGCAAAATTAATTGAATCATCTACTTTTGAAGGAAATGATAAATTAAAATTAGGAACTAATTCATATATTTTAAAAATTATATTAAATGATGAAATTAAAGATTTATATAATGATGCAGAAATTGAAATTAGCTTATCAGCTTCTAATTTAGAATTAGATTCAACAGATGTAATATATAATGGAAATTTATATATTGAAAATATTACAGATTTCAATAGATATAATGGTGTAAGTGAAGAAGAATTATTTAATAATGCAGTTTTTAAAGCAGAAAATACATTATATTCTTCAAATGATTATTTAAATGTTAAATATAATTATGAATATAAAACATTAGGTTATTATGAGCTTAAAGATGGTATAAATGAAGTTGAAGTTGAAATTGAATTTGAAGATTATTCTTTAATTACAGATGTATCTTTTAATTATAAAGAATCTAGATATTCATATGATATTGATATTTCGGTTGATGATATTAATGTTTCTAAATTATCAGTAGATAATTATTATTACAATACGGGAAATTTAATTAGTGAAGATGGATATTATCATATTAATAATTTAGATTTAATTAATCAATTTGGCTTATCTAATTTTTATGGTTATATTAATTTACCAACTGATGTTTTAGATGAAAATTCAGATAATTATTTAGCAAATGATAGCCAAAATTATACGAATGTTAAAGCTGATGAATTAGTTGAAATAGAATTTTTATATTTCCCTTCATCATCAACAATGGGATGTGTGAAAATAATTAATGTTTATTTTTCAAATAATGCCCCACAAGGTTTCCCTTCATATCAAATAAAGGATAGCTTAGCATATTATCCTGATACTTTATTGGATTTTGTAATTTTAAATGATCCT
>Ga0247610_10003494_pt1 | contig 17236 bp, 34 predicted proteins | sample 174DNAGHGhighgp2_FD_193483 | JGI IMG/M metagenome (GOLD analysis project Ga0247610, IMG submission 193483) | Sheep rumen microbial communities from Palmerston North, Manawatu-Wanganui, New Zealand - 1742 DNA GHGhigh gp2 | ecosystem: Host-associated > Mammals > Digestive system > Stomach > Rumen... | reverse complement strand
AGAGAATTATAGCGTTGACGAGCTTCCTATTTGGGATATCATCCAATCCGTTCAGAAAATACACAAGTATAGGACAGAAAACAATATCAAGATGAGAAACAAATATCTAATGAAGATATTGCCAATACCAAGAGTTCTTCCACAGGATTTTCTGCCCTATGCACAATATGATTTCTATAAAGAGGCAATGTACAATAAAGACATGAAAGACTATATTACAGGAGGTGAACAAGGTGCGGAATCATATTATTCGCAAATTTACAGAGCTGCTCTTAAAGAGGCTATTTTAGAGGCATACGAGGATGAAAAGCTGTCAGATGAATTCAGGGAGCAACTTGACAGAAAACTATTGTCTCCTGAAGAAATAGCTGCTGGTAAAACTTGTTATGACTTGAAACAAAAAGGTCTTACTTCGCATTATAAATCAAAAATAAAAGACGCGATCGGGAAAATAGTTCCTAACAAGAAAAAATTAAAGGCCGGCACATATCAGGAGGCTATTGAAAAACTATATAAGTATTACAAACAAAATGAAGATTGGATAGGAGATGTTCCACAAATGGAATTAAGAACTCCTGAAAGGCTTGTTTCAAAGATTTCCGGTAAATATCAGGAATTTGATGAAGAAGATTATGATGAATTTGAATCAGACTATTAAAAGAAGAAGCCTCCAATTAGGAGGCTTTCTTCATCTTATTTTTTAATAAGTTTGAACGCTTGGTTTATTTTCAGAAACGATTCAAGTTCCATACTCATTTCAAAGCCTGTGGCTATCATAAGTTTGTCATTTTCCTTGTAAATTTCCCCTTTCAGGCCTTTTTCTCCTATAAGATTCACCAATGCGTGAATAATGTCAAAAGAAGGGGCAATAATGATATTGTCCTTCTCATTTGCATTCTCCATTGTGAGAAGTTCGACTTTAGGTTGTTCTAATTTTTGTGTTGTTCCTGGATTTTCTTTTTTCTTTGCCATAGTTTAAATATTTAATGTTTCTTCTGCAAAAATAGGAGTTTTTTCTTTTTTAATATTGAGAAAAACATCCAAAATGTCATTGTATTTGTAATTAAGTTTTCTTGACTTGAAATAATGAAAGTCTTGTGGATTGTATAATTTGTATATTCCATCGAGCATTTTGTCTATCGCATCTTCATATTCGTCAGGAAATTTGATTGCAATCACTAGTCTTTTTGGAGATTTTGTCTTTTTTTCAACATCAAAAATATACATTCCCTTAAAACTTTCGTGTTGTTCTATTGATTTTAACACAAACGACAATGTTTCAAAATCAGAATGTTTTACATTTGAAAGAACATACAGACATTGTGTGTCAGGTTCAAATTCTGCGTCATTGCAAAACGCACCTTGTATTTCAAGTTTGTTTAGCTGTTTTGAAAATTCCTCCCCATACTTGTATAGCATGGGAAAGAGATATTTCAATGTTTTGTTGTTTATTTTTCTTTCATCTTTTATTTTCATCGTATTTCGTTCCAGTTAAGTAATTTCATTTCTGTATTGTTTGCGAATCCCTTATCAATATAGTTTATGTATTTACATATCAATTGGTCATAACCTTCTGTTCTCCAATATAGTTTTTGGGGTTCTCCGCCTTTGCTAAATAATACATGCTCTGTAGGTACAGAATAACCGTGTTTCCCTCTTATAAGAATATCATCATCACATTTTATCAGAATTGGCTCTGTATGATTAGGGATAGTTGATGCAACAAGAAAGAAGCACTCTATTTCAAAGTTAGATTCCCAATATGCGAGTTCTTCAAGACCTGTTATTCCATTGTCTTGCAATAGCATTCTTGCGTTTTGTTGTACAAGCTCCTTATACCATGCCATTTGAATGTCATAGCGGTATTTTCGCAGAGATTCTGGAAATTCCATAGTTGCGCCTGATGTGGTTTTCAAATCTATGATTTGGAACTTGTGGTTCTCCATGTCAACAAGAAGCATGTCAAGAAGCCCCTTTATGTCAATGCCGTAATAATTTCCATATAACGGTTTTTGGATATACTGCGCTTTGTCCTCAAAGAACATACTGTGACCTCTCATAAAAGTAGAGAGTTCCATTGTTATGACTTGTGCTCTTGTGAGCATATCCTCGCTAATTATTGTCAGGCCTTCTGAGACTTTAAGTTCTTGCAGATATGCAAGTCCGTCCTTTGTGATTTTGTTCAACAATGTGTCAGATTTGTATGTCGGATAATAGTTATGGTCATTGGCTATGGACAGCAACAGCCCTGTATGATAGAAATCAGTGGGTTCTCCGTCATTTTGCTTTATGCAATTGTAATATTCGGTCACAATATTTTTCATAGTGTCTGAGGGTTGTTTTATTGTTGACACATAGAACTCATTGTTGAACTCTTCGGGTGTGAGGAACAGGCAGTCCACGAGAGATCCGAGTTTCAGTGATTCTGTTTCCTCTTTGTCCTCTTTGAGAAATTCCCAAGGCCTGTAGCCAATGAGTTTTTTCAGTTTGCTTTGGTTAAGTGCAGGATTGTCCCTGTATTCTTTTACTTCTTTATTCATTGTTTTTTCGGTTTGATAATAATGTCCAATTCTGTGATTTTCGTATGATAAAATCTAATTTCTGTAATAGCGGACAGATTTGATTCGTTACATTCATTCAAGAAACTTTTGGCAGCTTCCATCGCTTTTTCCAGTGTTTCATAATGTCCTATAATAGCATGTTCCCCTTCTTTAAGGATAGGTTTTATGTAATAGTATTCGTTCATAGCTTATTCGATTCTTTTTCCTAATTCAATTATAAACACTTTTTCTTTTTCCGGTGCTCCCCATTTTGGATTTCCGAAGCCATATAGAATATCAACTATTTCAAACATCATTGTTTTTTTTGTGTAGCCATAATAAAACAAAACATGGGTGTAATTTTTCACATTGCATGACTGATAACCGTTTCGATAACTAAATAACACATAGTCTGTATTCAGAAATATCTTGCACCAGTATTTTTTATCTTCTCGGTATTCTTCAGGTTTTTCGCCTGAATAAATCATGTTATACCATTCTTTTTTAAGATGTAAGTGTAATATTTTCATAATTGTCTAGATTACAGTTCGTGCTTCATTTACATACTTTTCTGTGTGTATGATATTCCACCATAAATCATCTGTTTTAGCATCATCAGCGTCAAGACTGTCACCAAGTTTCTTTAATTCCTGTTCTGTTTCTTCTAATTCTGCAAGAATATCATTATATCTGTTTTTTACTTGTTCTTTTGTCATTTTACACTTCCTCCGTTGGATTAAAAATAAGTTTGACATCTATGTTATGTCGCCATAGCATAAGTTTTTTCTTGATAGGAAAGTCCTTTGGCATGAACTTTCTGTAAGACTCGAAATCCTTTGCTGACTTCACATCCTCAACAACAAGTTCGCCGTTTTTCACATACGAGAAATCTGCGGTGTAAGTTGCTGCAAGCTGTTTTGTTCTTGTAGCCCTTTTTTCGCCGTTTTTAGTCTGTTTCACGATAGTTTCACGTATGGCTGGTATAATTTCCCATTTAGGCTGTAACGTAAGCTCAGAAATAAGATTCTGACTTTGGCAGTCAAGAAGGAAGAGGTATCTCGCTGCTTCCTTCTTGCTGTCAAAAATAATACCGTTACACTCGAATTTCGTGTTCTTGTATTTATTCCTCGTCTGTTTCATAATTTATTATTTGTATGAGTTGTTCCAATTCCTCGTGTGTTGAATTGTCAATAACTTCCTTTATGGAAGTGCAAGTCTTGCCCAAATACGGCATATTGTATTCATCGACATAAAGTCCTACCCAAAATTTAGTCTTCATAAGCTCCGTTAAATTCTATTTTATAATCAGATTCATTATCAGAATATTCTTCATCAACAAGACTTGTGCCAACAAAATATCTCTCATTTCCAAAATCCTGTGATTCCAATATTTTATTGATTGTTTTTTCAGCATCCTGTTTTGATTCTGCTTCAATGATATAATCCCATTGTCTTGTTGTCTTTATTGGCTCGAATATTGAGAAATTGTAACTTTTCATCTTCTTGATTGTTTAAATTCTTTTTTAAGCTGTTCATATTCTTCTTCATAGCAATACTTGTGTGCAAAAGACTTCACATGGCATCTTGTAGTGTTGGACTGCAAGTTGTAGATATGCAGTGTGTCTGTTATTTCTGCGACAAGTGTCCCATAGGAGAATAGTTTTACAGATTCATCATCTTCCACTATTTTCGCTTTGCCATAAAATGATTTTCTGCCATTATAAGGCTGTAGTTCTTCTATTTTCATAATGTGTCATTTTAAATTGTTGTCCATACGAAAGTGAATAATTGTGTGAGGCATACAACCTCCATAAAGAAAATCCAAGACTTGTTGTCAACATCCGTGGAATAGTCCTTGTTGTAAGTTCCCTCAACATTGATTCCTATGATGATGAAAGTTACATAGGACAGAACAACGCTCGGAATGGCAATCTTATTCACAATACAGATATATGCGGTACACAAGCCTATTGTAACCAATGAAGCCACATAATGGATTGGTTTTGCCCAACCGTTCTTAAGAAAGTTTGAAGGCTTGAATTTCTCAATAAGGTCTTTCCAGAATTCTTTCCAAGACTTTTTCACTGATTTTAGATTCCCTCTTGTTATGCTCTCGTCTTTTACGACAGGGGCTTTATAGCAGCAGGAAACTCCAATCATAAGTACAGACACCATAACAACAATAGGCATCCATATAAGGTTCTTCGGTGCAATTGTGTACCAGTATATGCCCATAGGTGCTGCGGTCAGCACACACCATGCAGAAAATAGCCAATTCCATTTCTTTGGAAGCAGGTAGTAGGTTTCACTTAATGACACAGGCACATCGTACTTGAATGTCACGAAAAAGATGTATGCAAAGCAGCATACGATTGAAATAATTGGTAATGCGATCATTTTTCTATTGTTATAAATTGTTTTGAAAATGGTAATGTTTCTATCCATTCGCAGAATTGCCTCCATTCAGGTAATCTGTGGTTTCTTCTCTGGAAATAGATATTTCGTAAATTTTGATAATTGAACATGTCAATTTTAGTGAGTTCTTTACCCATAGGTATTTCTGATTTAGCCCTGACAAGTTCTTCGTTAGAGAGCCCTTTACAATCTATATGCATTGTAGATTCGCTTGCAAGTCTGTAATGGCCTACTGTATATGTTTCCATTTCACACCACCAATATACAGGTGCTGTTATTTGTACATATACATTTATGCCTCTAATGCACTTAGCATGTTCAGGGCCTCGTTGGACAAGAGTTGATAACAATTTAATATCTTTAATATCAAGCGAATTGAAACTTTTTATTTCCAATGTTCCTTCTTTCGTATCATCAAATGGGTTAAATGTATATTCAAAATTGCTAATACTTCTTGGCTCTAATCCAAATGGAAGTCTTAAAGCATTAAAACAACTAATAAATCCTGATAGTTCCAATGTGTTAATTTTCATTTTCTATCGCGTTTTGAATTGCTTTTTCCAAGCGCTGGATTTCTCTTTGGAGATACCATTCCGCTTTTCTCAAATCAGTGAGTTCGTCGTCCTTAAATCCTGCTCTGCACAGATATTTTACTACATTCCCCTTATTGAAGTTCAGTTCCTGATCTTCAATGAAGTCTATTACTTCTATTTTCCCTGTGTTGTAATAATTGGGATGGTCAACTGTTATTTCTTTATTCTTCGTCATAAGTTATAAGTTTAACGTTTTCAACTTTTTGTATAATAAACCTGTCTTGCGGTTCATAATTCTTTATTCCTACATAGTATCCGTGAATTGTATCTATATACTTTTCCGCCTCTTCAAGAGTGAAGCTTCTGTCCTCATCAACCCATTTGTAATAAGGCTCCACATTGCTTCTCCTTTTTCTCCTATACAGCCTTGAGACAGTATAAAACGGAGTTGTACATGTTTCTTCAGTCTTTTTCATGGTTATCTTCTTTTGAATCCAACTTCCTGTTTGTTATCATCGTGAGCCTCGCAAGCATAGATATCCCTTGGATAAGTTGACACCACATCTTCCGAAACTATCTTGATTCCGAAAAGATACACTGTTCTTGTCCAATGGATTCTATTCTTGCGGTATTCGTATCTGTACAATCTTTTAATCATTCAATTTGTTTTTTAGAAATTTGTTGAGTAAATCGTAATTCGTTGTTTTCACCAAGTCTGATGAATCCTTTATCCCTTTTTCAAACAGAACTTCTGGCAGATGTATTGCCTTTGTATTTCCGTTGAATTTGGATATTCTCTTTGCTATGTCCTCTCCAGCTCTTATTCCCGTAGCATCATTGTCAAACAGCACTTTAATCTTCTCGAATCTTGTCACAAGACTTTCAAGAACATCGTTGCTCGGACACATGCCCTCATTCTGAAACCACACACAGTTGTAACCAAGATTTCGTATAACCCTGCAATCCTTATATGACTTTGTTACAATCAGAAAATACCCTGTTTCTGGAATATTACCGATATTACCTATGTCATTCGCATTGCAGTTGGTGAACCACTTGTCCTGCTTGTTGTACGGCTGGTATATCTTCTTGTGTCCGCTTTCAAACTCCGTATAGGCGAAACCTATCTTTTCAATCTGGAAGGAATAGTTCTTCTTGCCATTGTCTATCATAACTGCCTTCAACGGTATAACCCCGTCTGATTTTAGCTGTTTTAAGGTTATTCCATATTGAAGCCAGTATAATTCCTCATCCCTACTCCAATCTTTTGGCAGAATGCTTATTTTCGTGTTTTTAAGGCGCTTCTTGGAATTGCTTCCCTTGCAGCTAATGACATTTGAACAGCACGAATAGCCTTTCTCGACATTGTTGTAGATATGGTCATATACCATCTTGTGAGGTATGGCATACACTCTCTCGTATAACTGAAAGCAAGTGTAGTGCGAAGGATAGCTTGCAAAATCAACGAAAAACAGCATATCGTTCCACCAAGAGAAATAGCATCCGGGTTTTCTGTCTGTCCTCAACGGAGAACAGTATTTCCTGTCAAGACTTATCTCGTCCTTCAGGATATAGCCGAAAATCTCCTCCTGCGTGAATTTCTCAAGCACCTGCTTTTCAGTAACTATGGAATAATAGTCAAACATAATGTCTTGTTTAAAAAGGGAGCCACAATCCTGTGACTCCCCAAACAATTATGAAAAGAAGAATTACAACAAATCACTCAAGTCCATACCCGAGTTCTCGTTGCTTGAGGAATTGTCAGTTACCCACGAAATGTCTGTGGAATTAGTAGTTGTAGTTGTCTCTTCTGGAACTTCAACCTTACTGGCGTTCTTTTCCCACCAAGGAGCAAAGTTGCCTCTACAGAACGGATGGATTTTGTCAGTCTTAACATCATTCTCATATAGAAAATATTTGAGGTGATGTTTCTCAACTCTTTCCTCACGATAGTCACCTTCTTGATGCTTTACAACATAATGTCCCATATTGGCATTGGGGATTTCAAGGAATGACTTCCCTTCATATAATCTTGAAGAATATTGCAAGAACAAATCCAATTCAATGTTCTTGAAATCAGCCTTGTTGATAATCGAAATTATGATATTTGCATAATCTTTGAAAGAGCGAGGTCTGTTTTTGTTAATTGCATCTTGAATTTTAACTGCATCGTAGTAACATTCCGCAAGGTCAAGCATTGTTCTACATGCTTTTTTTACATCTTTTGCATAAAGTTCTTCAAATTTTGGATCTGTTGCTGGAACTTCAATGCCTCTATTATATTGTTTTTCTTTATTCGGTTCAAACACATAAAGTTTCTTGAAAGATTTTTCATCTTCATCTTCCTTGTGTCCGAATGCGAACATAACCTTCATGGAAGATTTGTCAGTCTTTTCGTGAAGCTCGGCTTTCTTGAGATAAACACCCGTGTTAAGACCGAATTGCCAATTACCACCATCATTAGGTGTGATTTCCTCTTGGGCTGTGTAGCCCCATAAATTTGTTTGTTCCATAATTTTTTAGTTTTTAGTTGTAATATTCTTCTATTTTCTTTACAATAGCTCCCAAATCATTGGGCATATACAGGTCAGGCAGCATTCCTACAGGACTCTTTGCGGGATATTCTCCGTCATTGTTGGTCACAAGAACATGCTCAACCTTCTTGGTGTTCTCATCAACGTATATCTTGCCGAAAAGCACAATTTCAAATTTGCCTTCCGGTGTGATATAGGCATCCACCATATTGCCAGTTGTCTTGTACTTGTATGAAATGGAATCACCGTTCTTATCCTTGTATTCCTCATAGTGAGCCATACAGATGATGTTCTTGTTTTCAGGAATCTTGTCAATGGCATCAAAAATCAAGCCCATGTTATAGCCAATTGCCTTTGGTGTGTCCCAGCCTCCCTTAAGAGCGTTTCTCATATAATAGTTCTGTGAAATATAGTTCATCATTTTGTTATCATAGTAATGTTTATTTACTATTTCTGTAATTTATTTATTATGTTTACAGTTCAGACTATCTCTTCAATTACCACTAAATATTGGTATATATAGGTAATTGTTCCGCACTCTTGGTAGTTCATTCTCCTCAACACCACTTGGTAGGAGAGTATCTACTAGTCGTTGATCCTTCAATGTATTTCTACAAAGCTTGGATTAGGGTTGCCATCATAAATGGTTTTCCCAGATTCACGGAATTTAAAGACGACTAGAACTAATCTTATATATCATATCTGATGTAAGATATGGTAATATCAAATTTTCAAAAGCAGATACAGACTTATATCTTAAATATAAAGTTTTGTCCTTTTTCACTAAAAATTCCAAATTGAATTTTTGTCTTAAGAACTCAACAAATTCATAAAGATTATCTGTCTCAAAACATTGTAAATTAAGATTATATGAATTTTGATTTTTACATCCATCATCCATATATAAATATGACAAAGATCTTGCTGTAAAATGTTCTTTTAAAAAATCAACAGGAATTATTTTTATTCCTTTAGGATAAAATATGTTCCTATATTTAATCAAACACTTACAATTATGACTTCTTGCATATAAAACAGGTTGTATGTTACATTGTTTCCCTTTTATTATAGCGGTTTTATAATATTGTCTTTCTATTATAGAAGCCATTAAAGGTCTAAGAATATTAAATTTATGTTTAGCATAAATTTCTTGTTTTTTACAATGACTAAAAGTTAAACACGGATAATTACATCCATCATGCGTATACCCTATATAAGAATCTCCCAACAAAGTTCCAATTAGAACTTCTTCTTGATATTTGTTTAAACTTATAGTTTCTAACACGGGAGATAATTTTAATATGATATTTCTTGCATAAGTTATTGTACTCAACGGTTTTTTAAGATGCTTGGCTATTTTAACATCATTATAACCCAAAGAATACAAGATTTGTAATCGTCCTAAATTTAGTTTGCTTTTTCTTACTTTTCTTTTCATATTAAACTAATTTTAGTATGCAAAGATAGTAAAAATATTTGATATTTATAAACTTTTATTAGTTTTTGTTAATCGTCAAGCACGATATTCTTATAGGGTGCATTGCACAATGCTGTAATCATTGTTGCGATAGTTTTTGCATCATCAGTGATAAGCCTGTTACCTACACCAGGTTTCTCAAACTTGGTGTATAACTTGCTGCTTCCCTTGAAAGGCAGAGGCTTGTTTACTGCACTAATTACAAAAGTTTCTTTGGGGTCAAGTCCTTCTATATTCAGTTCTTCCGACTTTCCAATAGAAGTTGATTTGCCGAACCCCGATTTTGCTAAAATTAGAATCTTGCTCATTTTATTATCTTTTTAATGTTTTTGCGTATTCGTAAACTTTGTTCAATTTGTCCTTTTCGTCAAGACGCGGCATTTCATTGAAATAGTCGCTTTCACCTTGGAAGAACAGTGGTAGTTTCACATTGGCCCTGTCATCCCTCTGCTTGAGAAGTGACAGGCTTCTGTAGTGGTCTTTTAAAATCGTAATATCATAACCGTTATGCTCGGTTATATCGTATCTGTTAGGTGCAAATATGCCAAAAGCAACAGTAGCTTCCCTTTGTGTTGTTGTACAATCTGCAAGAGCATCAAGCGAAGGTTCGAGTTTCTCCTCTATTGAAGAACCGGATGAAGTGTACTTCTGTTCTTCTTTCTTTGAGTTCTGCTGCTGTACAATCACAGGAATACATCCGAAAAGGTTCTTTAATGCGAGAAGATACTCTGTTGACAGTTTGTATATGCTCTGTGTGAGATTCAATGCACCTTCTGTCTTTATTAAAGAAATATGGTCAACCATAATAATGACATAGTGTCTCGGATGATTGAATCTGAACCCAGCAATATCCTTGAACCAATCACCTTTGCTATTAAGCATATCATCCATCATCTCGTCAGTAAAAGATTCCCCTTTGTGGTTGTAGAATCTTCCGTGCTTATAACAGAAATCCCTTGCAGCCTTATATATGCCAAAAGGATTGCTTTCTCTTCCTCCAAACACGTGTATATGCTCTTTCCATTCGTTGAACTCATTTTCAAGCGAAGGTAAAAGTTCGTACACATTGTCCTGAATCTGCTCACCTATTGACCTTAACTGCCTGTAGCTTGACACTATGTTGTACTTGTTCTTTATCATTCTTGAGAGTTCGGTGGAATAGATTTTGTCTTCTCCTTCTTCCAAAGGCCAATAAAGAATGTCCAGCTTTATGTCAAGTTCGGGATGCGATTTCACATATATATAGGGATCATTGATAAACAGCGTTCTTGCAAGTTTTGATTTTGCAGAACCGCTATTACCTGTTATAAGATAGTATTCGCCCTTGATAATACCAGGAAGAATTGGTTTCAATCTTGACAAATGCTGGAACGGAATACAGTTCTTATACCCCTGTATGCTATTCTGTCTGTTTTCAGTAATCTGCTTGTATAGTTCCTGAAATGTCATAATATATCCATTAGTGAGTTAGAGTTGCTTGCTGCATTAGGTTTGTTCTTCAGCATTTCAAGATAGGTTATAATCTCATAGCCGTTATCCCTGTCCCAAAGGAACTTGTGCGACTTTTTGCAATATTGTTCCTTGCCCTGCCTTTTAAGGCTTGCAAGATAAATGTCAGTTGCTTTAAGCACATCGTCAGTTGACACATCCTTATACTCCTGCTGTAATTTTGAATAGTTCTTTATCACAGACTGCTTGTCACCTCTTCTTTCAGGATTTACTTTCGCAAACTTGTCCATATATTCCTTGACCCATGCGTCACTTGTTGAAGTTCCGAACAAAGGCACTGTAAGGAAATATTTTTTCTCTTGGAAATCATATCGTATGAAATTTAATTGTGACAAAGTTTTAATCATGGAATCATTGAATATCTGATTGTTATATTCAATATTGTAGTAGAGAATAAGGAGTACGGTAAGTGCTTCGTTCCTGTTGATTCCATAATCATCAAGAACGTCAGTCAGTTCTTTATTGAATTCCATAATCTTATCTGCTAATGATGTGACAATAGTTATTTACTATTACACCGACCTTAGAAGCCACTTTCAGTTTGTTTCTCACTGCGGAAATAAGTCCGTTGGCGGTGTATTTCTTCTTTTCTGACTTAAAATTGTCATACAGGATGTCTCTTTTTGGATAGTTGACAATCAGATACCTGTCCTCAATTTTCTCGCTGTATTCGTCAATATACGAGAAAATGTCACTTGCGGTTCTGTTGGGTACTGTAATTGTCTTTTCCCAATGCCAGAACAGAAATCCTCTCTGTACGGTTTTCTCAACCATTCTCGGAATAGGTTTCTTGTTAAGTAGGTCGAACAGTTTCTCGCCCTTGAAAGGCTCGTTTCTGTACTCGTAGGGTGAAGTGCCTGACAAATCAATTACACAGGCTTGCATTGGCTCTTTCTGAGCGGCCATCATCTCTTTGAAACTTTCTAATTTCATGCTTTTAGGTTTTAAAATGGTAAATACTCGGAGAACTCCTTCTCAACCAGTTTGGCTATACGGTCAATCATGTCAACCCTCAACAGACCTTGCGCTCTTTTGGGTTCCTTCTCTTGCAGTTGCTTCAAAACTTCCTTTCCCTTGTCGGTAGTTGTGAGCTTAACATATTGTTCTTCAGTTACATTGATTGAGTTTAGGAGTGCTTCTTTTGCGTCTGCTAATTTACGAATTATTTTGTTATGATAATCCTCCAAATACAAATTATTGTGATCCATAGTCATTTTTTTGGGGAAAAGTTCGCCCAACAAGTGTCAGACGGACTTTGAAACAGATGGTTAGTCTGTAAAATCAGGTTGTATCTCTTCCAAGTTCTCAGGTTTTTCGCGCTCAAAGCCTATAAGATCATTGCACCACGAACCTACAAGTGGATTATTCCTGTCTCTATAATCTCCAATGTCTCTTCCGTTGGAATCAGCAGTAAGCATGGGCAGGGGATGAACTTGCCATCCATCTTGGTCTTTTGGACATTTCTCAAGATCGACAAATTCATTCTTGTCATAATTGACCAAATACCTTGGAAGAATATAGTCATCAGGCGCTGAACTTGAAATCTTCAACGATTCTTCCTTTTCAAAGCACAAATTATGCAATGTAGTGTCCTTCCCATTCATTTTGAATGTTTCGTCAGCATAGTCTCCAGCCCATACGATATGACAAGGACCGCTATGTTCCAAGAAATATGTCACTGCATTCATCATTTTGTTATTAATCCACGAATGTTCCATCAGTTTTAAGCCGCAATTATAATCGTGTGTATAGAAGAACCCTAAAATATCTGATTCTTTCTTAATTCTGTTATTGCCCAATACAGGCGCGAAATATTGTCCCATAACTATCCTATTATTTGATGTACATAATTGTTTAATGCGATGTGCTGTTCAAGCATATTGGGGATTTGCATCCTGTCAGGCTTGTACAAGTTGGTCACAACATTATACAAGTCCCACATTGAAATTTCATCCTTTTCTTTCTGTTTGATAAGCATATCCTCTGTAAAATCAGAAATTTGCGAAATGTTCAACGGATACATATCATTGATATGGATTTCCTTGTTTCTGCTGTACTTTGCCACAGCGAGAGTCATAAAGCTGCCTATAGTTGCCAAAACCTGTTGTGGTGTCAGAATATACTCCTTCATGCGTTCGATATATCTCTGGTCTTCAACAATGGTCTGTGTAAGACTCTGCATATATTCGTCAAACTGTCTTACAATATCAAACACATTTTTTCCTCTTTCTGTCGAAAGTACGCGTTCTGGTCTTAAGATGCATTGGTTATGGCAGATTTTCACCATAGGACCGTATGCAATCTGAATTGCATCTTGATGAAATGCCACAACAACATTGGTTGTAAGCTCTTCATTGTCAAAATCACCGACATTGATGTCTGCATAAACTCTACGAAGAACATGTGCTTCAACGGATTTTTCTCCGTACTTGTTCTCAATTTCAGGGTTGATCACAACACCGGGATTGCGCTTGTCCCTGTTCTGTGCTGCGAAGATTTCGTTAATCTGGTGCTGGTAGTTGTACTTTTCGAGAATCTCGTTCACTGCGTCAATCACTTCATAATGGTACATGCCGCGAAGAGGTTTGCCGAGAACATCATTTTCCTTGTATGTTCTTTTCAACGTGTCAATGTCCATTGTGATTGTTGAATTGTTCTCAAAATCAAATGCTTTTACTTGTTCCATAATTGCTTAAATTTAAATGTTTATAAATCCTGTTTCTTAGGTTTGAAAATGATGTCAAGATAAGTTCCCGATATGTTGGTTTCAATTTGAGGCTCTGCTATTATATCTTGCAATTCGTTTTGCTGCGAATCAAGATTTATGATGAAACTAACTTCTGCATTATCGAGATAGAAATCCAAATTCAGAAAATATTTCAATTCTTTTACTGTCATTTTTTAATTTACATTAGGTCGTCATAAAATATTTCAAATCCTGTTTTTACTCTGTCATTATATCCTTCAGAATTCAGTTTGTCGTAAGTATCTTTTATGAAATTCTCCCATTGCTTGTCCTTCCATTTAGCCATCTTCATAATATGTTTAAACTCATCACAGCTATCAGAAAGTGTTTTATTGCAACATTCTCGTGCTGTGCAAATATTACAATGACAAATTTGTTTTGCTCTTTCTTTGTTTGTCATAACTTTATTTTCTTTCATATTCTTATCTTTACGTTCATAGTGACAAGTGTATGGGTAAATCTTTTTTGCTTCTTCTTCGTTATTTGTCATAGCTAAATAATATCTAAATAAATATATTCCGGATGTGAGAAATTCTGTGGTACACGTTCTGGAATATAAAGCATTTCCTCAAGAATCCTTATGATATCCTTGGTTGTGCATTCCTTGAATATCTTTTCATCAGACTTGAATCTGTCGGAAAGCTCGTTTATAATCTTGTAAACTGTATCACAGGAAATTTCAATCTCCTTGTAATATTCGCCATATTCGTCCTTGAAATGCTCACAATTAAGTTCGTCAGGACACATTTCATAAAGCATATCCAAAAAAGCATAGACATCCATATTGAAAAACAAATTGTGAGTGCTATACTCTATGATGGATTTACTCCTCTGTTTCATTACTATACCCATTTTTGTACTCTCTTAAATGTTCAATAAATAGTTCTCTCAAATTATCACAGAGCTTGTCAAAGTCCTGTAACATATTAACTTCGTCTTTTAGCATATCTCTTGACCAATCCTCATAATAATAAGGATCGTCAGAGTTGTAGGTTTTTTCCGGATATACATTGCCGTCTGGTTCAACAAAACAAAGCACAAGATAACCGTCATTTTTTCCGTTTTGCATTACATCGACATTGTATTTGTCTTGAAATTCGTCTATATACTTTTCACTTGCATCATACCAGAAATCAGGCATTGCAAACTCTTCTTCATAGAATTTCCAAATAATGTCTTTCACATCTTCAGGTATGTCGAGGTTGTGTATTTTCACATTATTGGCATAGGAAGTTGTTCCATTCCATGAATTTTTGGTGTAATAGCGAAAATGTGATGTCAGAAACTCAATCATTTCTGACTTGTTGTTGTGATTAACTTTCTTGTAATACATTTTTTTTAAAAATTGGTGCATCTTGTGCTAAACAAGATATGTTTTTGATTTTTGATGTATTTAAATATATTCTGTATATATCAGCAGCTTGACCAAAATCTTCTGCAATGACTATTTTGCCATCCACATCATAAACATTTACATAGTGAATATCTTTTTCATTCATATCTAATAATTTAAAGTTTCGTCTTCATCATAATCGTCTGTTTCATCATCCTCATCATTTCAGATTGAGTCACAGACCATCCAATTGCCGTTAAAACTATCCGCACCGCAGGCAGAAAGACCTTCCTTCTGCCATTGGTTAAAGGATTTGTCATCATCATAGTAATCCATTATTCTTCTCCTTTATAAGCGTTTTCAAATCTTTCCAGTAATTTTTCTTTTGTGGTGATAAGATAAACTTCGCCGCTACAATTGAATAATAGCATAATTTCTTCGTTCTTCTTAACGTTTCTTATGATTTCATCAATTTCATCTCTTACAGAACTATGAAAGCTTTGTGTCATATAGGATAAGTACATTTGCATATCGTACTTTTCACCGGAAATGATTTCCACAATATTGTCCTCATCTCCATAACACAATTCCCAAGAATCTGTTTTACGGATTTTAAGTCTTTTTCTTAATGTACAAATTACTGTACCTTCATAGTTGATACATTCTTTTTTGTCTTGGAACTCAGTCCCGTCAATTGCAATGTAAACAGGATAATTTACTTCTCTTGTTTTTGTGATTGTTTCCATAATTTTTTGATTTTAGCGTTTTTTCTTCTTTTGAATAATATTCTTTCGTAGTGTCTTTTCTTCCTATTGCTCTTGCGCTTCAAGGCTTCCTCTCTCCAGTCTCTCGGAGCTGGTTCGGCGATTGCCTTTAGCCGCTCCAATGCGCTGGTGTAATTTGTATGTTCTATCGTTATTGTTTGTTCATTATAGCCGTCCTTGTCTGTCGTCAGAAGATGTTGCGTGTCTTCAGAAGTGGTTACCACGCTTACTGGGTAACTCAAGCATTCTGGAAGTGCAATATTGTCAGAAGAAGGCTCGTTTAAACTGTCTTCAAAAGGACATTTTGCTGTCCTGAACTTTATGCATTCTCCGCATGTGAATACGTGTACATACATAGCTATTTCACTAATTCAAATTCATATACAAACACCCATGGACTAATACCCGTACTTTTTTTTTCTTCTTTTCTTCCACGTTCCATAATCCATATTATATTGTCTGTCACACCATTCAAGATTTTCAACATTGTTATTCTGTTTATTCTCGTCTTTATGGTTTACTTCTGCATAATTGTTAGGGTTAGGAATAAAGACCATCGCAACAAGACGATGTACACGATATGTTTTTCTATTTAAATTAACTTGCAGATAACCTTTTTCGCTTTGACTATATTTTACTAAAACTTCCTTATTCCACTTATGCGATTTTACACGACCCATATTTGATATAAAATAGCATTCTTCAAATGGTATAGGTTTCCATATTTCTCCATCAAGACTGTGGACAATATATCTACCTTTTCTTTCTTCACTTTTTCGCCTCATATATAACTTATTGTATTCTCTCACATGGTCTTTATCTCTTGTCAGCACACTTGTTTTTGTATGGCATTGTTTACAAAATGATGTTATACCGATGAAACGACGTTTGTCTTTATAAAAACCATCTTTAGAAAACCACGCCTTGCATTTATTGCATTGGTAGTATGTTATACCATTTATATTTTTTGTCGGTTTGTATCTTGGCATAATTATTTTATTAACTCAAATTCGTAACAAAAACAGAATGGATTACTTTCCCATGTACCTTTGCAACTCACTTTGTCGATGAGGTCAGCGAAAGCATCTTTCGCACAGTCATAAGTAATCATTTTCCCTGGACGATAGTTCGGTATAGCGTCAATATAAAATCTCGCTTTTTTATCTTGGCTATAATCAAGAAAATACCTAACACCTTCTTTTGCACAATCAATATCGCTGATGTCTCGCAATCTCTCAATTTTAATATCGGTAATTTTGATTTGATGCGGCATATAAAATGCTTTTACAAACATCTTGTTATTCCATCCCTTTGTTAAATTTAACCAAGAAAATTCATTGTATATGTCACTATATTTTTGCGCAATTGCAACAATTTCTCCGACT
>Ga0247610_10003493_pt1 | contig 17237 bp, 32 predicted proteins | sample 174DNAGHGhighgp2_FD_193483 | JGI IMG/M metagenome (GOLD analysis project Ga0247610, IMG submission 193483) | Sheep rumen microbial communities from Palmerston North, Manawatu-Wanganui, New Zealand - 1742 DNA GHGhigh gp2 | ecosystem: Host-associated > Mammals > Digestive system > Stomach > Rumen... | reverse complement strand
CTCAAACCTGAATGTCTACAGGATGTCATAGATCATTTCAATAAGATCTGTGGTAGAGAATTCAAACAGGGATTTGAAGATTTTAGAGATAATGTACGTATTTACCGTGATAAAGATGGTAGCATAAAAAACATTAGTTATAATCATACATCATCTGTTTGGAGATATGCCGTTGAGATGGAAATGGAATTTAAAGGATTAAGTTGGTTAAATGCAGCTGATTCTCTTGAAAAACAAACTTTTGAAGATAGAATCAAAAGATTTGAAAATGATAAGCCAATATATTTCCCAAACAGTCTTGCAATTTATCCTCCTATTGAACATCCAAATTATGATGAAGAAAAATGGTCTGAAGAATTAATTTATCCTTTTGAATATAATTATGATGAAGTTAGATTTCTTCAGTGGCCTGATGGAAAACATTGGTATGCAAAAATTGGTAACATTGATATTTGTGATAAGTATGGAAATTACAAATCACGTGACAAATATTATATGATGGAAGTTGCTAAAAAATTCTGTGAATGTGGAGGTGATTGGAATAAAGACATAACTACATAAAAATGAAATATAATGATTAATTTAATTATTTGTATTGTATCACTTATATTAGGTATAATTCTGGCAAGAGTTGAATATAAGTGGCAAATAAATATTTATAAAAATATTCCAATTTGGTTGATGACAATCACGATTATTGGAAGAATTATTTGTTTTGTTTCAACAGGTTTCTTTTTAGGAGAATTAATTAAGTATTTTGGTGGAGTTGAAACATTGGTGTTTTAATATATGATTACAAAAGAAAATATTAAGAAATTAAGAGAGTATTTGAATTCTGAAGATAGTCTTAATAATCCAAAAGAGATTATTGAGATTATTAATGAATTATGTGAAATATATGAAATGAAATATGGATTATGAAAACAGGAGTTATATTAGCAAGGTTGCAACCAATACATAATGGGCATTTAGCTTTAATAGAAAAAGCAGTAAATGAAAATGATGAAGTATATGTATTTATAGGAAGTGCAGATAAATTTAATCAACGTAATCCTCTTCCTATATCACTTCGTATGCAATTAGCTCAAGAAGCTATTAATGATAGATTTGGAACTTCTAATACTCATTATGGACTAGATAATGAATATTCAGTAACTTATGATAAAGATAAGATTCATATAATTCCTCTTGATGACTTGACAGATGAAAGTGATAATTCTCATGATTGGGGATTTTATCTTTATTCTAAGATTGTGACTGAATGTAAAAATCCTTGTTTTACAATTTATTACTCAGATGGATTTGAAATCATCACTACATGGTTCCCATCATTCATTCTTCGTAATAATATAAATCTTTGTTTACTTGCTCGTAATGCTACAGTATCAGGTATATCCGCTACAAAAGTAAGACAAATGATTGAAGAAGATAATAAAGATCTTGATGTATATGTTCCAAAATGCGTAGTTGATAATAGAGAGACAATTAAGAAACATATTGAGCTTTCAAAATTAATTAAATAATATGAATGATAGATATATAATCAAGTGCATTGCTCTTAAGAATCTTAAGTCGGTAAAGACTAATAAGAAATGGATGATTAAAACTGGAGATGAATGTTGGTATAATCCAGAAGCAAGCACATTTTATAGTGGAGAAAGCTATGAATTGATTAAAAAGTTTTTTCCTTATAAGCAGTTTCCTGGTGGATATTTCCCTATTACAAAAATTCAGAATAATGCAAAGATATTCAAAAAATTAGCAACAACAAAAGATCATGTAAAGATAATTGAAGATACTGGGTATTTTAAATGCGAAATTTATAAAGTAATAACAACAATAGAAAAATTATAAATATTAATTGAATTTCTATTATATTTTACTATATTTATTTGTAATTAAAAAAATATAAATATGTGTGAAATAGGTAATAAATTTGTAAATATCAATTATTACAACAAAGAAATGAAGAAAGGTATGGAAGATAAGTTGTTTTTTATAGATAAACTTCCACAAAATCAAAATTATTGTTTTGTAGATTTTGGATGTGCAGATGGAAGTATGATTAGCGCATTAGCAGATATTTATCGAAATACAAATGAACATCAATATATATTTATTGGATATGATATTTCGGAAACTATGATTGATTTGGCAAGAACTAATTATAGTGGTCCATTATATACTACTGTAAAGTTTACAACAAGTTGGAATAATGTTATTGAAAAGATAAAGTCTTTGGGTTCAATTAGATATAAGAAGGTCTTAATTCTGTCATCAGTCATTCATGAGGTATATTCTTACGCTGATGAGAATAATACAGTAAATAATTTTTGGGATAAAGTTTTAAATAGTGGATTTGATTATATCATTATCCGAGATATGTGTCCATCTGATGATATTAATAGAGAAGCTAATTATTCTGACGTAATGAAAATTCAAAATAATAATCATCCTGACATTAAATCTGAATTGATTGATTTCTGTAGTAAGTGGGGTTCAATTGATAATTACAAGAATCTGATTCATTTCCTTCTTAAGTATCGTTGGAAAGTAAATTGGAACCGCGAGGTTAATGAGAATTATTTTCCAATTACAATTCAGGATCTTTTTGAAAAATTTAGAGAATATTCAAATATTTATGCTTTATATTATTTTGAGAGATTTAGAGTACCATTTTTAGACCAGTGTTTTAAGGAAGATTTTGACATTGAACTTAAAGATTATACACATATTAAAGCGATTTTTGAAGCAATGAAATAAATTATATTAGATTATGTATTATATTTTAACATTTATTCTAGGATTCATTATTGGTGCATTGGCAATATGGATTTATAACCAAGTTACTGATAAAGTTATGTGGGCTAAGACTGGTTATGGATTAGGTAAAAGATTATTTATATTTATATTTAGTAAAATCAAGAAATAATATTTATTTTAATATAAATTGAATTTTCTATTTGATTGACTATATTAATAACGTTGATTTAATAAAATTTAAATATGAAAAAAGTAACAATTATTGGAGCAGGTAATGTAGGTGCAACAGCAGCTATGAATATTGCTCGTATGGGAATTTGTGATAGAGTAGTACTTCTTGATATTAAAGAAGGTGTTGCTGAAGGTAAAGCTATGGATATTATGCAAACTTTATCTATCTTTGGTGTGCCTACTAATGTAATTGGTGTTACTGGAGACTATTCAAAGACAAAGGATAGTGATATATATGTAATTACTTCTGGTGTGCCTCGTAAGCCCGGTATGACACGAGAGGAACTTGTAGGAGTCAATTCTAAAGTTGTTACTTCTGTAATGGATGGAATTACAAAATATTGTTATGAAGGAGAGAAGACTCCTAAGTTCATTATTGTTTCAAATCCTATGGACACAATGTGTATGTGTGTTCTCAAGTATTTGCAAACAAAATATCCATCATCTAGAGAAACTTTCTATGATCAAATTATCGGGATGGGTGGTCTTCTTGATAGTAATCGATTCAAGTATTATATTAAGAAAGCTCTTGAAAGTAATTTTGAACTTGTAGGAACTAACTTCTTTGGAAATAATATTAATAATATCAATATTAATGATATTTACGGATATGTAGTAGGAGGTCATGGCGATAGTACAATGATTCCTGTTTGGGAAGATGCTAGATGGCTTTCATATCCTATTAAAGAATTGTTATCCACAGAAAAGATTAATGAAATTGTTGAAAACACTATGAAGGGTGGAGCAACTCTTACTAAACTTTTAGGAACATCAGCATGGGAAGCACCAGCAGCAGGAATTGCAATTACAGCAAAAGCTATTCTTAATAATGAACATAAGGTTATTCCTTGTTCTTCTTATGGAGATCCATATAAATGTTTTATTGGCCAGATGTGTACTCTTGGAGAAAATGGTATTGAAGATATTGATTATCGGTGTGAGACAATCCAAAGAGTTATAAAGAAACTTTTTGAAAGTGCTGAAGCTATTCAGAAGGTAAATGAGAATATTTAAACATTATATATGGGCCTAGAAAACTATTCTAAGGCCCTTTATTAATAAATTATAAAAAATAAATGAATTATGAAAGAAATGATAGGAACAATGAGTTTTAAGAAGTTCACAGGAGAAAAAGTTGTGGACGTTGCAGATTACATTAAGACTTACTGTGCTGAACATAAGGAGTTTCCTATCGAGATCATGGTTGGAACTGACTCACAAAACAAGTCAAAAGTTACAACTTATTCAACTGTTATAGTACTTTATACCCCAGGTCATGGTGGTCACTGTATTTTCAAGCGTTGGAATACTCCTAAAGAGACAGTACGTCAAGTTAGACTTCTTAAGGAAGTTGAAGAGTCAATCAATATTGCTGACTCATTGGTAGCAGCAGGTTGTCCAAAACCTACATATATTGATATTGATATTAACCCAAATCCAAAATTCAAGTCTAATGAAGTGTTTGCTGCTGCTAAAGGATGGGTTGAAGGTGCAGGATATGAAGTACGATTCAAGACACTATGTCCATTAGTAACATCATGCGCTGACTGGCTTGTAAAGATGTAAAATTATTATATAAAGGTAGCTTATAAGCTACCTTTTTTGTTTTTAAAAATTTATTTTTAAATATAAATTTATTAGTATAATAATGAAATCTTTAAGAGAGTACTTGACTGAAGAACTCCATGATGTAATTGTTAAAGTTGGTGATTATTGGAGAATAAAAGGTCATGCAGGAAAAGGAACTAATACTCCTAAAAGAGGATATTGGAAAGCTAAATATGAAACAAAAGAAAAAGCAGAAAATGCATTGAAAGCTTATTTTGCTAACAAGTAATATATATATAAATCATTTATAAATTATGAAAGATATTAAATTATTTATTTTAGAATCATTAAATAATAAACTGTTAACTGCTGTTAAAAATCTTAATTATGATTTTTCAGAAACTGCATCTTTATCAAATAATACTAAAGAGAATAGAGCTAAAAAGGCAAAAGCTCAAGAAAAAATATTTATAGATTTATTTAATGAATTAACAGATAAAGATACTCATTTTGATTATAAAGCAATTAGCTGTGAAGATTATTGTAAATTAATTAATAAAACATATTCATTTACTGAAGATAGTAAAATAGGAGATATTATTATAATGAATGATAAAACTCCTGAAATGTTTATTGATTTAAAAGTAGCAGAAACTAATAAGTATATTGGAACTCCCGATATGTTGTCATTAGTTAATTTTGCTTCTGAACGCGACGATAAAAAATATTATTTATGTTCATCATTAGATGGTGCACAGAAAAAATTAATATTAGCTAATGAAATATACAATATAATAATTTCTAAAAAAGGAAATGTTATTGTTTCAAAAGATAGAAATCATATTTCTAAAGAAGTTGAAGCATTTAAAGATAAAGTAAAATTAGTTGCTCCTAAAAACATGGAAAACGCAGATTTATCAAAACTATATGATGAAGATTTTGTTGCAACATCTGTAATAACAAATATAAAATAATATGAAACAAAAGAAAAGTAGAAAATGCCTTAAAAGCTTATTTTGCTAATAAGTAGCAAAAAATTGCATAATTTTACAAATAAATAAATTATTAAATAATTAATATGAAACAATTAAAAGAATTTATAAATGAAGGATTATTTGATTATTTTAAAGCAGTTAAAGAAATGGGTAAATTATCTAAAGAAATTTCTACAAAAGGAGTAGAAGAATTAAAAGATAAATTTTCATCTGATGATATAAATAATCCAGATAAAATAAAAAAAGAAATATTTAAATTTTTAAAAGAATCAAATATTATTGATAAATATTATAATGAATCAAAATATCTTAAAAAAGTAATGACATTAAGTGAATTTAAAGATAATTTTTTAAAAGGGGCAGAACAAGATTAAATGAAATTTAAAGCAGAAGAAAAATATAAGACAACATATAAGAAAAATTAATGAAATCTTTAAGACAATTTTTGACTGAAGAACTCCATGATGTAATAGTTAAAGTTGGAAATTATTGGAGAATTAAAGGTCATGCTGGAAAAGGAACCAATACACCTAAACGAGGATATTGGAAAGCTAAATATAAAACAAAAGAAAAAGCAGAAAATGCATTAAAAGCATATTTTGCAAACAAGTAATAAAAATTATGTTAAATTATTTATAAATTATGAAAAATATTAAAACTTATATTTTAGAATCTGCTAACTCAAAATATTTATCTAAATTAAATTTAAAAGGTATGCCAAATTCAGATAATCCAGATTATGAAGTTGGATATAATCAAGAAAAATTTATATGTGATAAATTAAATGAATTTTATCCTGAATATAAATGGCAAACAACTAAAGAATATTATGGTGATGAATATAATACCGAAAAAGATTTAAAAGATGGTGATATTATTGGATTAAAAAATAATGATATTAAGTTTTTTATTGATGTTAAAGTTTCAGAAAATAAAAATAAGAAATATTATGGAGTTATATCACTTAATTCAATATTAAATTTTGGAAACGAAAATCATTATTATCTTTGTATTAATAATGATGGAAGTGATTTTATCATTAAAAAGTCTAATGAAATAAAAGAATTATTTGATAAAACAGAAAAATGTTTAAAAGTAACAAGCAGAGATAATAGAAATGAATTCATTAAAAAGGATTTGAATAAATATATTAATAAGTATATTGATGATACTAATGATGTATCGTTAAAAGATTATATACCATCTTATATATTCAGTAAATAATTATGAAATCAATAGTTAATTATATATTTGAAAAGATAAAAGATCTTCCTGATTCTGTTAAAGGATTAATTGTATTTGATATTGATGATACAATATTAAAAGTTGATTCTTCAAAGATATCAGTATATAAACAAGAACCAGGTAAAAAAGAAGTAGCATTATCTACTGATGAATTTGCTAAAGATCCTGATGCTAGTGATCCAGATAAAAGATCTTGGTTTGATTATCGTGATTTTAGAGATCCAGTAAAAGTTTATAATTCAATTATTTCTGGAACACCATTAATAAAGAACTTGAAAATAATGGATGATTATATTCAAGCAGGATATGATTTTTGTTTCTTGACTGCACGTTCATGTGAAGAAACAGTAAAGAAAGCAATTACAGATTTCTTGAAATTTAGGGATGAAGATGGTGCATTAAAAGAACTTGGTGATTCATTTAAGAAAACATTCTCTCATGCTATAAATGATTCAGAAAAGAAATATCCTGGTAAGACAGATGCAGAAAAGAAAGCAATAGTACTTACTAATCTTTGTAAACAATATGATAGAGTAGTATTTGTTGATGATGACAAGAAGAATGTAAATGCTGCTCGTGAATTAAATATCAAGAATCTTAAAGTAATTAAGGCTTGGGATGAATAAAATAAATAATAAATAAAAAGAAATTACATTTAATTAAGTAAATTTAGATATATAAAGGTTAATCATATTGGTTAACCTTTTTTTATTCTATATTAATATTGAATGAGTTTTACATTTTTATTTTTATATATAATAAAATACTTATACAATAATGAAAAGTTTACAAGAATATATTTTTGAAAGCACATCAGATTTCATATTACTTAAAACATTTGAAGATGCCAAAGCTTGGTTTGAAAATGTTGGTTGGGTTGTAAATGATGATGATTCTAAGCTTAAAGAAAAAATGAAAATTTCTTTAAATGATATATTAGTTATTTATGATATTGCTGATGAACATAATAAAATAGCTCCCTTTGTAGGTAATTATAAATCTAAAAAGGTATTTGCAATGCGTAGATGGATTGATAATTATATTGAAGAATGGTCAAAAACATCTAAAAATACAAATATTAATGATGATTGGTTTTGGACACCAGTAAAAGGAATTTATGGAGGTCCACATAATACAAATCTTAAAGAAGATGGATCATTTCAACCAACCGCTGAAGATATGGAATCAGTAATTAGTTTTGCATATAACCATTTATCAGATGAAGAATATGAAGATTATGAAAATATGAATTATGTTTGTAATTCTTCTAAAAGTAAACCAAATCAAAAAGTTGAAAATTTATTAAATTATTATCAAGATGAAAAAAGATTTATGGATGGTTGTGCAAATGCATTAATTAAATCTATTAGTAATAAATCTATCAAATTTCATAAATTATTAACTAATAATGTAAAAAGTACTGAAATATGGAAAAAACTAGGTACATATGAAGAAGCTAATGAAAAAGTAAATAATACACCTAAAACTGATATAATATCATCTGATAATAAATATAAAATATCATTGAAAAAAGCTCATGGTTCACAATTAATGTCTGGAGCATATTGTGAAAGTAAAGCAACAATAATGAGTGTGGCTAAAGATACACTTAATGATAAAGATTTTCAAACATTAGAAGATTTATTAAATGTTGATAAAAAATGGGCAAAATTATCTGGTAATAATAAAGGTATTGCAAAACAAAAATTAAATGGTTCTGATGAAATCAAAAAAATAATTAATGATTCTGAGAATGCTGTTAATGATGTTAATAAAATATTAAATGATTTATTAGATCATAATAAAGAATTTAAAAGGGCATTATTATATGAAGCAATGACTGGAGAAATTAAATTTGGAAAAGAATCATTATTAGCAGCTAATTATGTATTTGTATGGTCGGCTAAAGAATCTGAAAATAAATTATATAAAGTTGAAGATTATCTTAATCATATATTAAATGATAATTGTAAATTAAAAATTGAAGTTTCTTGGAAAACTGGCGGAACAACTTCATATCAAACATTAAGAATAATAACAAATTAAATAATTTATAATAATGTCAAAACAAAAACTTAATATGACAATTGGCCGTTTCCAACCATTTACACAAGGTCATTTGAATATGGTTAATGAAGGTAATGGACCATGTATAGTATATAGAATTAATTCATCAGATAAGAAAATTGAAAGAAAGAAAAAAGGAATTAAGATAGCTAGTAAATCTTGGACTGATGAATCAGTTAATAATGTTATAGAATATATTGATAATCCAACAGGTGATTTGACCGAGCAAGAAAAGGAACTTCTTAAACGCCCTTTTACTAATGAATTAATTAATAAAGAACTTGAAATAGTTAAGAAGAATAATAAGAATATTATTGATGTTGTACCTGTTATTAATATGTTTGAAGCTCTTGCTCGTTTCAATAAATTCATATTAGACAATTCTGATAAATATGAACCACAATATTGGATGTGTGGTGATGATAGAGTAAACGAATATTCAGAATTAATTGATAAATATGATAAACTTGCAATTGAACGCGGAGGAGAAGAGTTTGAAAATGTTGTAAAAGGAAAATTAAAGACATCAACAGGTAAAGGTCGTACAGAAGGTGTTTCAGGTACAGCGGTTCGTAAAGCAATTCTAAATAAAGATAAAGCATCATTTGAAAAAATAATGCCAAAAGGTGTTGGCCAAATGTTTGATGATTTTACTAATGCATTTGATGAATTTAAAGAAAAACTTCAAGGTTTAATTAAAGAAAATCTAATATTCAAAAACTATATAAATAACAATATGAAACATTTAATAAATTATGTAAACGAAATGCATACAAACCAAGATATGAATTTTCCTGATTGGGCTGAATATATGTGCATTAATATTTTTGATGAAGAAATTAATTTCTATACATCTAAAGAAGATAAGATGATAAATGATACTCCCGAACTTAAGAAAATGAAATATGGAGACATTTATAGAGATAAAGATGATTTACTTTGGATATGTATTAAAGATACTGAAAATTTAAAAGACTAAATATACCAAAGAACAAATAGAAAAAGAAGCTAAACAATAAATTATGTTAACATTACAAAGATATGTTTACCTTTTTGAAGGTGGTCAAGCAGGTCATATGGCTCATCCATTTGATTATACAGATTTCACCGCTGATGATTTAATTGATTTAGTTGATTCATTATTCAAAGGTAAAATTGAAAACCTTAAAGAAAAACTTGATGGATTTAATATTTTTGCTACAATGAACAATAAAGGAGAAGTCATATTTGTTCGTAATAATAGTAATTTAAATTCAGAAAAGGGAGGTATGTCTATCGATGATATGGTAGAAAAATGGGCTGAACATGAACATCAGAAAAAAGTATTTGTACAATCCGGAGAAATTATTACTAAGATATTTAATAAACTTGGTAAAGATTTCTTTAATCCAGATCCAACTCATCGTAAATTAATTAATTGTGAATGTATTATTGCTGGTAAGACAAACATTATGCCTTATGCAACAGATAAAGTAGCATTTCATGGTTATAAAGTATATGAATTAGTTGATGGTAAATATAAAGAAGTTGAAGATGTTGAAGGACATGTTGATGAATTATATAAAGCAGCAGAAGGTATTGATGCAGCTAAACCACGTCCTAATCTTGTAATTAAGTCTGCTAAAGAAGGAATTAAGTTTGCAGAACAATTTACAAAATCTATATCTAAACTTTGGGAAGATGAAGGATTAAAAACCGATGTATCAATTGAAGAATGGAAGAAAATAAGATTCAAGAAATTTGCTCCTGATTGGTGTAAAGATGATGAAGATATATTTAATAGAATGTGTAATGATGATAAATCAGTTAAAGCAACAGAATTAAAAAAACGTTATCCAGAACATAAAGATGATATTGCATTACTTGATAAAGATTTAAGAAAAGAAGTTGTAGGTAAGATAATGGAACCAATGGATAATCTTTTCTTATCAATTGGTAATGAATTAATAGACCAATTAGATGGTTTTATAAATTCTGGTTCAAAAGACAAGATTATACAAAGCCTTAAAGCTGATTTAGAAGCAACAGTAGAAGAAGTTGAAAAATCAGATTCTATTAAAGCAAAAGATAAAGTAGAAAAGGCATTAACAAGACTTAAAGCTTTAGGAGATAAATATAATGCTGCCGAAGGTGTAGTTATTATGTATAAAGGAAGACGTCTAAAAATGACAGGATCTTTTTCTCCATTAAACCAATTGTTAGGTGCAAGATTTGAATTAGAAAAATAATTAGAATTAATATGAAATCATTAAATAACTATATAATTGAAAGAGGTCCTGCACCTATAAAGCATTTTGATAAGAATCCATCGGTAATGATGATCCAAACTATTATTGATGAATTAGTAAAACAAAATAATTGTAAGTATGATAAAGAAAAGAATGAGTATGTAGGTAAAGATGCAGACTTATGGAATGGTGCAGGTCAATTCTTATTTGATTATCTACAAACTTTAGACCAAAATAACTTAAAAGCAATAGTTGATAATTTTGGTTGGAAACAATATATACCAGATATTAATGACATACATTCACAAGATATTTTGGTTTGTGTTTCTTTATTCTTGAATACTAATAAAAATAGTAATAATTAATTATGAAAGATATAACTCAATTCATATTAGAATTTAAATCAAGAAGAACAAAAGGATTTAATTATTCAGAAATAAAAAAAGCTATTCAAGGATGTAAACCATCATTCTTTGGCAAAAATGTATTCTTAGATATTCTATGGAGGCCAGAAATATATTTTAATTATAGTAATGGGCGTGCTTATGGTAAACCAAGAAATAATGGAGAAGATAAAAACTATGATGGTATATCATTAAGTGAATCTCCAGTAATGTTTATAGATTTCTATGCTGAAAAGAAATTATTCAAAGAAAATACTATAGTTGGATATATAACTTGGATATTACCATCCAAAATAAATGATGATGACACTAATTGTGATGAATTAGAAAAATTCTTGAAAGAAAAAACTAATGATGTAATTAAAGATAGAGAATATAGTCAAGAACGAATTAAGTTTGAATCTTATGAAGAACTTGAGAAATATCTTAAAGAAATAGAGAAAATCATTAATGAACATAATACTAAATGTGAAAAGAATGAACCAACATATCTTTATTTTGATAAGACCGAAGCATCATTAAATGCACAATTTAAAAAGAATCAATATGAAATATTAAGTTGTGAAGAAGAAATAGTTAAGCTTTCAAAACAATTAGAAGATGTAAAGAAAGCAGCTTCAGCTTCTGATACTGATATGACAACTTTAATTGATTCTATTAATGATCAAATAAAAATGATTAAAGATAAAAAAGAAAATTTAAAAAACTAAGTAACAATGAAAGATTTATCACAATATATAGATGAGAATTTGAATAATGATCAAGAAAAAAGTCTAGATCTCATTATTAAACATAATAAGGTTGATGTAGAAAAACCTATTTACTTTATGTCAAGAATTCCTAAGAAGAAAGAAATTCATATATACAAACTTAATGGAAGAAAAGAACTTGAAGAATATTTTGAAAAAACTTTAAGAGAACCATTATCGTTTGGTAGATTCCAAATAATAAGTAATGATAAAGAAGAACTTATGAAGATCACTAGATTTTATTTCGTAAGAAAAGAACATTATAAAATATTTGATGAACAATAAACATTATGAAAACCTTAAAAGATACAATTAAAATTAATGAGGCAAGAATTACATGGGCAAATGTTCATGATGCTGTATTAAATACATTAACAAAGTACAGTTGGAAACCAGGTATATCTCAAGATGTTATTGATTATTGTGATAAGATTAGGGAAGCATTAAAAAAAATACCACATTAATAATTATGAAAGATCTTAAAGAAAGATTAATAAATGAAAGTGGAAATTTAGAAAATAAAGCTTGGGATGCCGTATTTGATTATGCGGATAAAGAAGCAAAAGATGTTTCTGAATTTTTAAGATTTATTATGGATATAATAAATGAAGTAACTGGAGCTGATATTTGTAGAGGTGACAAAGATAAGGATGCAGGATATTTACAAGATATCGTTGAACTTATTGGAGATTATTGTGAGAAGAAAAAACTTCTTGATTTTAGTGAATATAAAAATAATGTATAATTATAATTATGAAAGACTTAAAAACTTGTTTAATAAAAGAATCTCGTACATCTTCTGATAATATTAAAAATTATGGAAGAACATGGATAAGTGAATGGGGTTCTGAGTTTTGTGGAAATGTTCTTACTCATTTTATTGAAGGAGTTAAAGAAGGTATGGAAAAATATCCTAATAAAGATCCAAAATTTCAAAAAAGATGTATAGATTTTATAGAAAAAACATTAAAAGATTTAAATAAAGAAATTTATTAATAATTAATATGAAAAAATTAACAATATATTAATGAAAATATAAAGTCTTATCATCCTTTGTATCTATATGTTACAAATGTTATACAGAGCACTAATACATTATTAATTTCAAATAGAGATATTAAAAAGATAATTGATAAAATAATTTCTTGTTCAGAAAATCCTAAAAAATCATGGATAAATGAATCAAATATAATTGAATTTATTATTACTGAAAATCAATATGCAAGTTGGCAATTATCAATGAACATTAATTATGATATTAATAATAAAAAGTTTCTTTGTGATGGATATGATGATAAATCACAAAAAAATAATAAAATTAATAAAGAATTAATTGATTGGGATAAGAAAACAATTCATATATATAACGGAAATACATATACATTATAGAATATAAATCATGAAATCATTAAATAATTATATTAATGAAGAATTAAATAAAGATTTTTCAAAACAAGAAATTGAAAAAATCAAAAAAGATATAAATACCAAAGATGGTCAATTCATTAAATTTGTAAATGATAAGGTTGATAAGAATCTTGGATGGAAAGCTGCATATAATGATTATTTTGATCAATGTTTAGATGATGATAGATGTGCTGCTGAAATGGCTGCTTATATTGAAATGATTATTGGACGTCATAATTTTACTTTAGAACAAGTTCAAAAATTTATTAAAGATGAATTATAATATGAAGAATATTAATCAATACATATGTGAAAGCAAAGAAAAAGAATTTCATTATGCAACAGAAGGAAATCATGATTTTATTGATGAGGTAGTTAATTTTATAGAAGCAAATGGTTTTACAAAATCAAATAATAAAATCATTAAGAAAATGGAATATTCATTATTAAATAATGATTATGAATTAAATATAAGAGTTAAAGCGTTAAGTAAATCACATCCAGACACTTCAACAATATTAGTAGTTATTCGTAAAGGTGATAATTGTAATTATGATTATTATGAAAAATATCTGATGAATCACATTGGCATTTTGTACCAGATAAAAAAGCAACATCATTTAATATACATGCAAGAAATTATCAATATACTTCTAATGGTTATTTAGATATGTCTAATGATAAAATTAAAGAAAGAACATTAGCGCATATTCGCAGAACATTACATATACATATAAAGAAACAATGAAAGATTTAATTGAAATTGTAAATGAAAATAGAGTAGGTCCTATTAAAAAACTTGATATGTTAACAATTATGGTTGCGTATCAAATGTGGAAGGAATATAAGCTTTATGATGAGTTCTTTGGAAAGTTAGATAAAGAAGAACTTGAAGATTATGATGACTTAAATAAAAGATTAGAACAACTTGATAATGATAATTCTAGAGTTCGTTGGTCATTGCTTAAAGAATATTTTGAAATAATAAATAAAACAGCGGATTATGTATTAAGTTGTCCTGATGATGAATTTTCAAAATCAGATAAACGAATTTGGAAAGGAATAAAACAATATGTATCATAAAACATATAAATGATTAGATTAATGAGATAAAACAATAAAGAGGAATTTTCGAATTCGAAAATTCCTCTTATTTTTTTTGAATTTCATATAATTTTTACTATATTATTTATGTAATTTAAAAAATAATATTTATGAGTACATTTTTATATATTATTGGAGGAATTTATTTCATATCTATTTGTACAATGGTCTATGAATATGTAACTGCTGATATAATTGATCCTAACATAGAGTGGTAACCAAAAATTATTATAAATGAATAAAATTATTTTTACTTTTTTATTGTTTTTTATCGGCATTTCTAACTCTCATGCGTATGCTATCTCAGAAGTAGGCAAGAAACACATCCAGGCATATGAGAAATTGTCTCTGAACGTTTATAAAGATGGAGATGGATATTCTATTGGTTGGGGTCATCATTTGCTTCCTGGTGAATCCTATAAACGTATTTCCAAGGCTAAAGCTAATAAGTTGTTCAATGAAGATATAGCTAAGACAAATAAAGCTATCAATAGAGTACTTAAGAGATTCAATGGTAAAGTAAAGTTCTCGCAGACATTCATTGATGGTATTGGTGATTTGATTTATAATTGTGGTGAAGGTGGAGTCTTGAATTCTGAGTTTTATAAAAGACTTTGTAATTGTAGAATCAAGAATGGTAAGTTTAATGATAATGATTTGAATTTTACTATTGCTGCTATCAAAACAATGAAGATTACTTGTAAAGCTCATGTAAGTCGTAGATATGAAACTCATAAAAGAATGTTAAGTTAAATATGGGAAAGAAATTCAATAATATTAAGTCAGGAACAATTTGTACATTGATATATAATGATTCGCTTGTATTTAGAATTACTTATATCAATGAATCTGGTTTTCCATTTGCAAAACATTCAATGTATTATTATAAATATACAGAAAATAATTGGTCAAATAAATATGAATTTCAAATTGATGATAAGCCAATATGTATAGCTTATACTACAGAATATAAAGAAGCAACAAAAGAACAAAAAGATAAATTTATAGAAATGGAAAAGAAAGAGGTCAATATTAACGAGTTTAAGAAAGCACTTCATAAAGGTGTAGTAGAGTTTAGTTATACAAAGAAAAATGGAGAGTTTCGTACTGCTAAAGGTACTTTGAATACTGAAGTAATGGGTGAAGAGAATGTTCCTAAAGGCACGGGATTCCAAATTACAGATACAAACATTCGTTATTACGATTTGAATTCTGAAGGTTGGAGATCATTTATTGTAGATAATTTGATTGATTGGAATGTTATTTAAATTAAAATGATTATGTGGTATATTAAGTATTTTTGGGTTAAATTGAATATTATGGTTTTGAGACCATTAGTATGGATTGAGAAAAAGTATAATGATTATAAGGAATGGCGTCTTAAGACTTATGTTGAATATATGTGTATGATGAAGTAATATGAGTAATTTAGATTTTATAGTTATTGATAATGAAATAATCAATGTTCATCAAATCTCTAATATTGTGTTTGATGAACAACTTAAAGATTATACTATTATTATGAGAAATAATGTTAGGCATATAAATATAAATGAAGATCAATGTAAGAAGATTTTTAATCATCTAAAGAATATATCAAATTCTTTTATTGTTATTGATTGAATTTAAAAGCAATTATTTTCTATTTTATAATTATTAATTTATTTTTAAAAAATATTTTAAATGGAGAATGAGTGCTTTTATTGAGTTAAGAAATGGAATAATCTTAAATCTTAATAATGTAAGTTTTATTGCACCATTAAGTTCGGTACCAGAATCTAAAGAAGGAAAAAGATGGGAAGTAACAGTTAATGGAAAGTCTATACAAATTACAAATGATGAATATAATATTATAAAGAAATATTATCAGACACAACAAGAATTATACTAATAATATATAATATAAATTACAAATAAATTATTAATTTAAAGTTTAAAGAATGAAGAAGTTTATTTTTAGTTTTATTACTATGTTGATGTTTGCTTTGAGTATTAATGCTCAAATAGCAACAGAGAATCGTAAAGCATTTGATAATATCTATATGGGTATTGAAGGTGGAGTTTCTACTCCTCTTAATTTCAATTCAGTTTATCCTTTGAATACTCTTGTAGGTATTAAGTTTGGAAAGGAATTTACACCAGTATATGCTATAGAGGTAGAAGGAATGGCAGTATTTGGAGATAATGTATATCGTTATGGAGTAAATGGTTCAATTCCTACAGCTGGAGCTTTTAATATTCATAAAAATGGTTCAATGAATACTTTTGTAAAAGCTACAAATGTTGGATTAAATGGAACTATTAATTTGTCAAATCTTATAGGTGGATATAAAGGAACACCACGCATATTTGAAGTAAAGACAAATACTGGTTTTGGTTGGCTACATTATTTTGGAGATTATACTCCTAATGCACCTATTGGAAGTTATGTAATAGCATCAAAACAAAATGCATTAATTGCTAAGACTGCTCTTGATTTTGTATTTAATATTGGAA
>Ga0247610_10003492_pt1 | contig 17238 bp, 14 predicted proteins | sample 174DNAGHGhighgp2_FD_193483 | JGI IMG/M metagenome (GOLD analysis project Ga0247610, IMG submission 193483) | Sheep rumen microbial communities from Palmerston North, Manawatu-Wanganui, New Zealand - 1742 DNA GHGhigh gp2 | ecosystem: Host-associated > Mammals > Digestive system > Stomach > Rumen... | reverse complement strand
CGCGAGGAGCTCGCGATGTGCACGAGATAGAGTAGGCCAGATTAAGTTCCTTGTGCTCTCTCATCAGCCACGAGATGATAGTACTCTTGCCTGTGCCCGATGGAGCCGATATAATAATAAGTTTACCTCTTGCCATCGTTTAAAGTGCGTTAAGAACCTGTTCCTTAATCTGCTCCAACTCGTCCTTCATCTTAACCACGATGTTCTGCATCTCGGCCTGATTACTTTTCGAACCAGTTGTGTTAATCTCGCGACCCATCTCCTGAGCGATGAAGCCAAGCTTCTTGCCCTGACCAGCAGGCTCGTTCATAGTATCGCGGAAGTACTTCAGGTGGTTGGCCAGTCGCTGCTTCTCCTCGCTGATGTCCAGTTTCTCGATATAGTAAATCAGCTCCTGCTCCAAGCGGTTCTTATCATATTCGGCTGATGGAATCTGCTGAAGACCATCGATGATGCGAGCTTTGATCTTCTCCACACGGCTCTTCTCGAATGGCTCAATCTCGCCCATCAGCTTTGCTATATTGTCAATCTTCTCTGCAAACTTCTTCTGCAGTGCTGCACCCTCCTGGGTACGGAAGTCAACCAGGTTCTTCAGAGCCTCGGCCACTCCGCCTTTTACTACAGCCCACTCTTCGTCGTCCAGCTCCTCTACGTCAGTCTTTGTCATTACGTCTGGCATACGGAGCAGGGTGTAGAACCAGTCTTCTGGTGCTGGTATACCTGTCTTTTCTGATATTGTCTTAATCTGCTGATAGTAGTTCTCTACCAGCTGTGCGTTGATAGGTGTTGGGTCTACTGCCATATCCTTTTCTACCCATACGCTCATGTCCACCTTTCCGCGGATCAGAGCCTCGGCCACCATTTGGCGCATTTCCATCTCTTTCTCACGATAGAGTGGTGCAATACGTGTGTTCAAGTCCAACTGCTTTGAGTTCAGCGACTTGATTTCTACGTGAATCTTCTTCTCCTTAAATGCTACGACTGCCTTGCCGTAGCCTGTCATCGATTGTATCATGCTATACCTATTTAATAATATTTGGCTGCAAAATTACAACAAATTGTCGATACATCCAAACAATTATCACGAAATGATTCTATTATACTAATAGAAATCCCCGATTCAGCATTGTGAATCGGGGACTTTATGCGATTTTTAATCGTTTTCTTACCAAATATTTGCACGCTTTTCTTTAGTGATAAACATCTTGCTGTTAGGCTTGATTTTGAATGCATCATACCATGAATCGATCATAGGCAGAGCGGCCATCACACGAGCACGATTAGGCGAGTGTACATCGCTGTTCACAATCATAGCTGTATACTCTGGTGTGGCATTGCTGGCCCAAACACGTGCATAAGCCAGATAGAAGCGCTGGGCTGGTGTAAAGCCCTCGGCCTTCTTCAGAGGCTCCTGCTTCATACGATTCTCGAATGCACGATAGGCAATCTTCAGTCCACCGTTGTCGCCGATGTTCTCGCCCAGGGTCTTCTGTCCGTTTATCTTCAGTCCTGGCAGAACTTCCTGCTCGCTAAACCAGTCGGCTAGCACCTTGGTGCGCTCATCGTATTTAGCCTTATCATCAGCAGTCCACCAGTTCTTAAGGTTTCCGTCCTTGTCAAACTGACAACCCTGATCGTCGAATCCATGACTCATCTCGTGACCAATTACTACGCCGATAGCACCATAGTTTGCTGCGTAGTCGGCCTCTGGGTCGAAGAATGGCGGCTGCAGGATGGCTGCTGGGAAGTTGATGCTGTTGAAGAGTGGGTTGTAGAATGCGTTAACAGTCTGTGGTGTGCAAGCCATCTGGGTCTTGTCAACAGGCTGATGCCAATACTTGCGGAACATGGCTGCACGCGACTCCTGAACGATGCGGATATAGTTCTCTACCAGGTTCTCGCTTTCACGAATGTCAACAAACTTCTCCATGTCCTGCCACTTGTCGGGATAACCCACATTGATATACATAGCGTGCAGTTTCTCCAATGCCTTAGCCTTGGTAGAATCACTCATCCATGTGTTCTCCTTCAGACGATCTTCGAATGCCTTCTGCAAGTCTTTAACCAGACGAATCACACGCTGTTTGCTCGACTCAGGGAAGTACTCCTTTGCATACAGTTTGCCTACGGTCTCGCCCAGGTTGCCGCCGATTACGCTAACAGCGCGCTTCCATCTGGGCTGCTGCTCTTGTACACCTGTAATAACCTTGTTGGCCTCGAACTGACGATCGCTGAATTCGTCAGAAAGGAATCCGCTAAAGGCCTTGATTACATGCAATTCCATATACGACTTCAGGTCTTCCAGACTGGTGTTTGCAAGGATGTTCTCTACCTCGTGCAGAGGAGCAATCTCGCTGATGTTCACCTTGTCGATATCCTTTGGCATGCCCATAGCGTCGCGATAACCTGCCCAGTCGATGCCCTTAAAGTCCTGCAGCAACTGTTCCCAAGGCATGATGTGGATGGTAGCCATAGGATTACGGCTTTCTACCTGATTCAGGGTCTTCACGCCGATGGCGTGCTCGATGGCCCATTCGGCTTCCATCTTCTTCTGGGCTTCTTCATCGCTGTAACCTACCATCTTAAAGAGGTCCTTATTCAGTGCCTTGATGGCGTTGACAGTTGCCTTCTGCTGTTCGTTGGGTTCAGTATAATACTCCTGTGCCAGCGATGCACCACCATGACCACCAGCAATCATATACTCCGACGAGTTGAATGGATTAAGCGACAGACTGATACCAAATGGAGCAGTATTGAATCCCTTGGCATCAAACTCGCACATCAGTTTCAGTGCCTCTTCGCGAGTCTTCAGTTCGCGTACCTTCTTCAGATAAGGCAGAATGGGCTGATAGCCAAGTTTGTTACGGGTTATGGTGTCCATATACAGGCGATAGAGCGCACCAATCTTCTGTCCGTCAGAACCTTGTGGCAGGTCCTTCTTTTCGGCATACTTCATGATGAGCGCATTGATGCGGTCCTTGTTCAGCTCCGACAGGGCAACGAATGCTCCATTGTCAGGATGCTGCTTGTCCAGAGGGTTGTTCTTAAGCCAATTACCTACGGCATACTGCCAGAAATCGTCACCAGGTTTTACGCTGGTGTCCATGTTTTGCTTGAAGTTTTGTGCCGAGCCGGCCACACTTACCAGGGCCAGAGCAACGGCTAGAAATAGTTTTTTCATCTTTTAATTATTATAGTTTAAATAATCCGTTTTTATTCTTAGACGTTTCAAGAGCGCATTTTACTACACTACATCAAAAAAAATCTACGAATTATCTTTTTTCTTTCTGTAGAAGACAGGCAATAGTATCAATACCAGAGCAATGATAAACAATGGTATCGATGCGTATATCAGCTTGTAATAGTCGCTTAGTATTACCTCGTTAGGACATACCAGAGCTATACTCCAACCCGTTTTGCGGAATGGCATATAGAATATGTAGCGCTGTTCATCGTCTATCGTTATCGACTTATAGCCAGTCTCGCCTCCAATCATCTCCTTACCAAGCTTTGCCAGAGCCGAGTCGCCCAGTTCTTCGGCGGTGTCAAAGATGGTCTTGTGCAGTTGTTTTGTGTTGTCAGGATGCACAATATATGTGCCCTTTACGCCTAGCAGCATACAGTAAGATTGCGGCATGGGATGTTGCGACTTTACCTGACTGCTCAACCACTCTATTGGTACATCTACTGACAATACTCCTACAGTTTTTCCGTTGGAATCTCTGATGGGCTGACAGTATGATGTCATCACCTCGTGTACTATGATGCCCGTGGTGTTAGTCTCTTCGAATGGTTCTATCCAGCATTTACGTCCAAGTTTGCGTGGCACCTTATACCAGTCCATCTTAAAGTAGATATACTCATCGTCACCCTCCTGCTCTGTGTCTATACGACCATTGTTTTTATATGAGTAAGGCGAGAAGTAGCGTCCCTTTTCCATAAAGAAGTATGGCTCGAATGCTACGCTGCATCCCTTGATGTCTGGGTGGTTTGACACTAGCGCACGGCTGTAGTCAAACATCATGTCGGGCTGACTCAGGTGCGATTCAATCTGTGGTATGAGACTATCGGCAGCAGCCTCTATGTGCATCATTCGCTCGTCGGCATATTTCGTCATTTTCTCCAGTGTCAGCGTAGCTTCGTTCATAGCGCTCTGCTGGATGGTCTGCCTGCTGAAAAACAGCATAAGCAGCAAACCAGCAATCACCACCACGCCAAGTGCGCAAAACGGCCACTTGTGTCGAAAATAAAACTCCGTAATCTTGCTAAAATCCGGCTTTCCCATAATCCTCAGGTTAATTTAAACATTTATTCCTTGGCTGCAAATATACAAAAAAAATCATATTATGATAAAATCGAATAACAAAAAAGAAAAAAATAACAGGAAAAAAGTTTTATATATAGAAAAAATGCCTATCTTTGTGGGCAAAAGTTATAATATTACTAACCTATATAAAAACAAAAAGAATGAAAAAAGTATTCAAAACCTCTAAGCTGTTCATGCTGACAGCAGTCTGTAGCAGTGCGCTTTTACTAGGCTGTACCAATGCAGACTATGACCTTGACAAGGTAGACTATACCTTGGGGTTAGGTGGCGGACAACTAACGCTGCCTAGTAACAACTCTGTCATCGTAAAATTGGATGATATCTTGAATCTTGGAAGCACAGACCTGATTAGTATCGATGCTAACGGCGACTACCGTTTCGAAAAAGATCCAGAGAAGGTTGATCCTGTTACTATTAAGGTCGATCCCATCAATCTGTCAACCGATAATTCTCAGAATTACGCTTTCAGCTTCAATCTGCCTGAAGAAGTGATGAATCTGCCTATCGCAACTATCGATTGCTCAACACTTCCCCAAGAAGTACAAGACATGCTTACCATCAGCAATGATGTTCACAAAATGGAATACGAATTTACCGTTCCTGACGAGGTGAAATCATTAAGCTACGTGGCTGTTGGTGGCGACAATGGGGTCAGCCTGAAATTGAGCCTTACGGTGCCTTCACTGATAAAAAAGTCAGAAATCACACTCGATATGCCCGAAATTCTCGACATTCCTCAAGGTGTGGAACCTGGCAATATTGTGAAGTTGACCAATCCTTCTGGTGCCAGCACCATTGAACTTGTCATTAAAGGCATTAAGTTCAAGCAGCCAACCAGTTCTGATGATACAGACTATGCCTACATTGAGAATGGTAAGTTTATGATGAAAGGCAATATCAATCTGACTCTGAAAATTAATGAACTGATAAAGCCTGCAACACCAGCTGTCGACCTGAATGCCACAGTGTCTGTGGGAACTATCAACATAACTTCTGCTACAGGTGTATTCAAACCTACCATCGATGTTCAGCAAGTGGGTTCTACCACTATTACGTCGCTACCCGACTTTTTGTCAGATGCGCGAGTAGTTGCCGACATAGACAATCCTCAGATTTGGCTTGACATCACGTCTAATATGCCACTTGGAGGTATCGTAGAAGCAAGACTCGGTTCATCGACACTCAACGGTTTTGTTGAGCTAACCAAAGCTCAGGGCAATGCACTCCCTATCGTTGCAAATGGTCAGTCAAAACTTGTCATTTGCAGCAAAGCTCCTGAGGGATTGAGTGGATATACACCTATCATTGCCAGCAACCTCTCTGATATAGTTCATCGACTCGATGAAGGTATGAAGATAACCATTGACATTACCAGCTTTGAGGCAACACAAACAGGAGATGTTACAATTCTTTTGGGTGAACCTGGTTACACACTCACGCCAGGGTATCGTTTCACGGCTCCTTTGGCATTGGGCGATGACGCAGTCATCATCTATAATGATAATGAAGGCGATTGGAACAAGGATATTGACAAGATTGAGCTATCTAATGGTTCAAAAGCCATCCTGACAGCCGATGTCAAGAATGATGTTCCTGCCGACATCGAGATCAACATCACACCACTGGATAAGAATGGACAGACTCTTACTGCCCTGACCATAACACCTGTTAAAAACAAGGTTCTTGCAGGAGCCACCGATGGAGAAATACAGTACGAGATTTCCGACACAAATGGCAATGGTCTGAAGCAGCTTGATGGCATCAATTATAATATGAGTGTCACTGCTCCATCAAATGCTACTCTGAAGGGCAAAACGCTGAACAAGAATCAGCAGATTATCCTGAACAATATCAAACTACAGCTCAATGGTAAGGTTGTGGTCGATGCAAACTAATGTTGAACCACGAAAAAGCAATAAAAAGATGAAACAAAAGAAATTGATGTTTGTTGCCACCTTCATGCTATCGGTGGTTGCAGCAACGGCCCAGACGCTTAACTCGGCCTACTTTACTGACGATTATAAGTTCCGTCACACTATGAATCCTGCTTTTGGCAACGACCAAAGCTATGTATCAATTCCTGGTTTGGGTAACGTAAATCTCCGAACACAGGGTAATTTCGGCTATGATGCTGTCATCATGCACAATCCGATGGCTGGCATTAACGGCCAGAAGAGCATGGCTACCTTCATGCATCCCAGCATTGATGTTGCTACAGCCCTTAGTGGCTTTAATAGTGGTAACAATCGTATTGTCGGCAATGTGGGAGTAACTCTTCTGTCGACAGGTTTTAAGGCTTGGGGTGGTTACAACACCATCGAGATTAATTCTAAAGCCAGTTTTGGTGTCTCATTGCCTTACGAACTGTTCGAGTTTGCCAAGAATACCGGCAACAAAGACTACAATATCGGAGATATTAATGCAGGGGCCATTTCGTACGCAGAGATTGCCTTGGGCCACTCTCGCCAACTAACCCAAAAGTTGCGTGCTGGTGCCAAACTTAAGGTGCTGTTGGGTATTGGTCGAGCCGATGTCAAGATGGAAAACGTACAGGCTCAGCTTAACGATGCCAACAAGTGGCTAGTCACCGCCAATGCTACAGCAGACGTATCTATGAAGGGATTTGCCTACAAAGAGCAGGCCAAGGAGTATAAGCAGCGTCCTGGCAGTTATAAGTATATTGACGATGTAGATGTTGACGGATCTGGGGTAAGCGGCTTTGGTTTGGCTGTAGATCTTGGTGCCTCCTACAAGTTGAATGAAGATTGGTCGTTCTCGGCAGCATTGCTCGATCTTGGCTTTATCAGTTGGTCGAACGATATGCAAGCTCGCAACATCAGTAACACCTTCGAGTTTGATGGCTTCCACGATGCAGAAGTTGCCAAGAGTAGCAATAATTCTATCAAGAATCAGGGAGAGAAATACTCCGACCAGTTAGCCGAATTCGCTCACCTTCAGGATAAGGGAGACCAAGGTGGACGTACTACTGGCATTGGCGCCTCGATCAATCTGGGTGCTGAGTATACCCTTCCCGTTTATCGTAAGTTGTCATTTGGACTGTTAAGCAGCACTCGTTTCCAGGGCGAATACTCATGGACAGAAGGTCGACTCAGTGCCAACTGGAAGCCTCTAGGCTGGCTTAATGGCGGCATGAGCTTTGGTGTTGGTTCATTTGGAGTTAGCGCAGGTTGGTTGCTCAATATCCATCCCAAGGGCTTCAACTTCTTTGTAGGCATGGACCACATCCTTGGCAAGCAGTCTAAGGAAGGCATCCCCCTCAGTTCTAAGTCCAGCGTCAACTTGGGTATGAATATTACATTTTAAATAGGAATAGAAAGGACGGAGAAAAAAATAAGATTCTCCGTCCTTTTTTGTTTCTTTATTTTGCAGTTTGCATCTTGAAGGTGAATGGTTTGTCGAAGTGCCTGCGCGAATAATAGGTAACTGATGGATGTTTCAGGTCCATCACCATCGTCCAGGCTGTGCCCAGAAAACCTTCTCGCTGTGGTTGCGATACCGATGCGATAACGTCAGTAAGCTGTTCCTGGTTCATCACACCGTTGGTCTCCGCAAATCGCTCACATAGGTTGGCATAGCGATTATCACCCTCGTCAAGACCTGTGTTCAGCTTCTGCTGGCACAGGTAGTGATTGGCCACAGCAGGCGATTCTACCACCACCATCTTATTGTCTACATATTCTACTACCACCCTTTTGCCAGTTGCATCGGCCATAGCGTAGTGGTGGGCCGAACCTATGTCTGAGTGCATGTCTATGCCCTCCAGCAGTTTCAGCGCCTCGTCTACGTTGGCTGCATTCTTCAGCATATATGGTATGGCGGCTGTTGTGGTCAGGTCGGGTTTGTTGGTGTTCTGATGCGTTTCTACATTGTCGCCAGCCATCAGGTCGGCAATGGCAAGTCCCTTCTCATTTATGCCGTCGAGGGCAACAAATAAGCCTGTCAGAGCCATATACTGATTCTTAAATCCTTCTGGTTTGAAATCCTCGCCAAATCCATAGAACTCCACATTGAATGTAGTGATTGTCTCGTAGCCTTTGTCAGGTATGCAATGCATCACCACGCCTACGGCCGATGGGAAATCGAAATTGCGTCCCATCAGTATGTCGCCATCAGGAGTGCTGACGGTAAGTGCTGAACATCCGTATGACTGCTTCGATGTGCTTATCTCTGGCTTGTAGTGGCCATTCGACAGGAATTCGATGGCATATCCAGCCAACTGGTCGGCTTTCGCTATACCGCCCTGTGCCATCAGTCCGTCAAACCCGTCGTCGCCCTTGTACTCCATATAGTACAGTCCGTCGTCCAGTTTCACGCACGAATTTGCACCCTTAACCAGTGGACCAAACTCCATCCACACGGCTACTCCAAACAAGATTACCAATCCCAAAACGCTAAACAGCGCGATTTTTAATACTTTCTTCATCAGTTTACAATTTGATTAATGTTTCTTTTTATCTTTTTGACGCCGCAAATATACAAATAGTTGCACAAACCACCAAATTATTCTGTAATATTCTGTCTGAAGCTGGTTACATCGACGTGGAGAAAACCTTCAAGGGCAAGCGTCCATGCACCATCTGCCGCATTACCCCCAAAGGTCACCAAGCCTTCGAGTCCTACGTAAAAGCCCTGAAGTCATATCTTAGGATACCAAAGAAATAATAGGGGTATAGGGAAAAAGCTCTTAAAAGCTAAAAAACATAACGGTACACAACTTTGTGGTCCACAAACTTGTGTACCATATTTATTATATCTCGAAGGCCCAGTTTTCAAGATGTAGTTCAAGTGAGAGTATATGAAATTGTAGAAATGGATTAGTTACACTTGTAGCCATCACCATTTGCTTTCGACCTCATACGCTCTATCCGTTCGTCAAAATCTGGGTGAGAAGAAAAAGCACCAAGTAACTTTGAATACTTGGACTTGTCCTTTTGTTTTGATATAGCCTTTAGCTTCTTGAATGCCAATCCCATAGCCCATGGATTCTTTCCGCATTTCTTCAGAAAACTATAGCCATAATCGTCAGCTTGCGTTTCATGGTAGCGTGAATGTTTGGCCGACAGAGCTGAACTTGTAATACTTCCCAATGAAGAATCAGACAGCGTAGCCCATGTCCTGCTTTTAGAGGCAATGGCATCTGATGCCGCACTCCTCAATAGGGCACTGCGCCAAGCCTTTTTGGAATGGCGCAATGCGACATGTCCGATCTCATGTCCTATTACACCCAGCAGTTCATTGTCGTCAAGAATGTCCATTAATGCTGAGAACACCCTGACACTACCGTCAGGACAAGCAAAGGCATTATATTCTTTAGTCTGATAGACTTTGAAGTTCAACTTGATACCATCTGCATTTGTCATACCTTTGGTTAGCCTCTTTAATCTTTGACTATATTTACTATTCTGTCCACAAACGTTGTTCGCCTTATCCATTGCTACAACTTGCTCATGAACTATTTTGGTTAACTCTTCATCAGTAATGGTTATTGCCTGCCCTGCCTTAATAGTACCCGAGAGCAAACGTCCCCAATCTGTTTGTGCCTGCACTTCAGAGGTCAAAAGCAGAAAAGCAAACAGGCAACAAGCTTTATTCAGATATAACATATCGACACCAAAACATAACTGCCACCCAACAACAAGGTGGCAGTTATGAAAATACGAAATGATTATTTGTTGCTAATCTCGTCGAACAAAATGTTGTCGCCATCAACAACAACAGTAATAATACAAGAACCTTTGGTTCCCATGTCGTTATAGCTTACCTTATACTTCCCATCGCCTAATGCCTCTACATTATTGACTTCCTGTACAGCGCTATCTCCATCTTGAGCTCCACTACGGAAATCCCAAATGGCATATCCTCCGCCTTCATACTCGTAGTCATCAGCTAGTTTCTTAGCAAGTTTCTTCGTGCAATACTTGTTGATGACTTTGTCTGTTGCCTCATTGGTTCCAAAGACATAATTGTTGTAAAATTCCTTAATCCTGGCGACAACATCTTCATCTGTCACTTTGACTTCATCAACATCCTTATTTTCCACTTGGGTTTCATCTTCTGTTTCTGTTGCTTCCTTAATTTCGCTATCGTAAATCATCAAACTTGTGTTGGATGATAGCAAGGCTAGCATTTTCTCCGCTTTTCTTTTATACATCTGCGCATTATCACGAATACTTGTGAGAGATAAAGAAAGAGCGTATTGCTCATCTTCTTCGAGAACTGGAGGTAATTTTGATATTAATTTTTCCAATTTTGCAGCTGATTCATTCCAGTCATTCTCATCCCAATCGTAACTGTCCGTGCATATCTCTGAGTCCAACTCATCAATATCTTCTAAAACAGATGAGACAATAGATGTCACTGCCTCTTGATGGGGACTGCCCTTAAAAGCACCCGACATGATAAGTCCTGCTAACCCGATGATTAATCCGAGGGCCAACAGGGCTATGGCGAACCAAATATATGTTTTCTTTCTTAGTTCCTTGGATTTTGCTGAGACATCACAATACTCTGCAACTATTCCGTCGTCTTTAATGCGGGCAAAGCGGATAGCATAACTTTTTAATTTCTCTATCTCACTATTGTCTATCCCTTTGTACTCAGAGCAGATTTTTTCAAAAAGAGCTGTCTCTTCATTGGAAAAAGTTTTGTCTACTGCCATACACTGCCATGCAAATGAAATTGTTTTTTTTGTCATGAACAGTGTATTTATTTTCTTTCTGAAAATCTCATAAGGCAAGGTATTATTATACTGTGCCAATTCCTGCCTGAATTTCGTTTCCTTAGAATGGCTCATTCTCATCTCTTTTATAAAGAGATTCAGCATTCTTGACTCTTCCGCATTTTTTTCATCACACTGGAATATGTATGCGGCAAGCATGGCATATTGTTTCATCCTAGATTTCTCAGACAAGGCCAATCTAACCCTTTCGAACAGTGTTTGTTCATAAGCCTTTACGCTTGTTGGTACATTTGTGTATGCGGCAACATGGTTTTTGCCATAAAGATACAGACTATACGATATTCCGTTTATAGTATAGTCTATTTTTGTTGCTGGTATAATTTCCGCTTTAAGCGATTTACTTAAGGGCTTGTCGGAATTGGAAGACGGTGCAGTGAGCTCATGATTGTTGTCGTAAGAAGTCTTGTAGTCATCGAATAATGCTGAATACTTACCCAAGCTGTTTTTACAGGTAATCTCCATTTCCTTAGTCTTGTCAAAGTCTATTTCCTTTGATGAGTGCCATACCTTATATGCTGAATCATAAACAATATCTCCTTTACCTTTATTTATAATAGATTTGAGTTCACCTTGACTTGCATAACTCCATCTTTTGCTGTATTCCGTACATATGTAGTACTGGTAGGTTTGATACCAGCCAGACCCCTTACAGCGATGACAGGTCACCTTGCCACTGCCAGAACAATCTGGACAACGACCATCTCCATCGCAATTGCTACATATAAGTTCGCCTGAGCCTGAACATGTTTGACAGTCTCCACTTCCGTTACATTTTTTACAGGTGATAGTACCCGCACCGTCGCATTCAGAACATGTGATTTCTCCTGTTCCCTTGCATTTCTTGCATTTTCCAGAACCCGTTCCTCTTGTAGACCCAAAGATAAACTGTCCCGTACTAATGCATTTGTCACAACTCTTCCATCCGGTACCACCACAGACAACACATGTCTCGCCATGATTATTTCTACCACGACCTCCACATAAATCGCAACGTATTTTTCCCGAACCGCCACATTTGCGGCATGTACCTGAGCCTCCGCATTCCTTACATGTGAAATGTCCTTGCCCATGGCATTTGCGACAAGTGTTTTCACCATTACCATGACATTCGGTACATTTTCCACTTCCGTGACAAGAATTGCAGGTGTCTTTGCCTTTTCCATGACAATCTGGGCATACACCGCTTCCATGACAATCAGGACAGTCCTCTTCAGGATCACATTCATGGTTAACAACTGTTCCCAACAGGACATTCTTACTTCTTCTTATTTTTTCTTCAGATATATCAGCCATAATTAATTCTTTTGTTTATAGGTGTTCACATATGTTTATTAATCCAATAGGCAGATTGTATGATTAACGTTTGTCTTTGTTTTCATCCTCATCATCTTCACCGTATTCTTCTTCATCCTCCTCATCATCTTCACCGTATTCTTCTTCATCCTCCTCATCATATTCGTCCTCTTCATCTGTATCTTCGTCCTTTTCTTCCTCACCCTCTATAATATCTTCTTGCTTTTCATCTTTCTTGTTATTCTTTTTCAGGTTGCTTTTATTTTCACTCTCAGTTGAAATTTCCGACGCTCCATTTAAAAGTTCCGCAAATAGATGATCGTATGGATTAGGGGAAGAACTGTCGTTTATCAACTCTAAATTTGGCCTTTCGCCAGAATGGACAGTGACATTGATAAAATGCTCGTCTGCCTCATTCGATAAATATACGAGTGGCGTGACTTTAGTTATGTCCGCAAACACACCCAGATTAGAAACACCTTCAATCTGAGGACTGACTTCATTTAAAATATCGATGAAGTCCTCAGGATTAGTTGATTTATAATCAACCTTAATTCCTTTAATTGTCTTAGTTTTCATAATTATCTTATATTTAATGTTGATACTTTTTTATGTCTCTTATGTTTTTAGTTTCACTTATACACAAAGAGTGTGAGCCTTCTCGACATCCTTAGTCTGAAGGTTCTGCAATACCCGTGCATGTAAGAATGAAAATCAGCTCACACCTGCAGGTATATATGTGAGCTGACTCCATAGCGGAGTGAGCAGTATATATGCTACTGCAGGAGAAGCAGCTTTCAGACTTTTCACCCATGCACATGAATTTTGCAGATTCTCAGACGGGTCAAAGCTTAATAGCTCTCCTCAATGTCATCGTCCATTTCTCCGAACGACGTGGCAAATATAGGAAATTAATCTGAAACTTCCAAGTTTTATGCGGAAAAAGTGATTTTTAACATTCTATAGATGTAACATTTTGGATGTTTATTATACTATTAGGTAGAAAAGTATTATCTTTGCATCGAAATTAAAAAACTAAAGAACAATATGGATATACAGAAAATAGAACAGTACAAATTCGCTTTTGATGCAATCGTGGAGATTGTTAAAGATGAGGATGGTAATGAAATAGAAGTTTGGTATGCTCGTGAACTGCAAACAGTTCTTGGGTATGCTAGATGGGAGAATTTTGTAGTGGCTATTGGCCGAGCTATAGAATCGTGTAAAACCCTGGGAGTCAGCGTGGATGACCATTTTCGTGAGGTCACGAAAATGGTCCAATTAGGTAGTGGATCTCAGCGTGATGTACAAGATTTCATGCTTACTCGATATGCTTGCTATCTGATAGCCCAAAATGGCGATCCGAAGAAGGAGGAGATTGCTTTTGCTCAAAGCTATTTTGCCATACAGACACGTAAGGCAGAGTTAATAGAAGAACGATTAAATCAAATAGCACGTTTAAATACTCGTGAACGTCTGCATGCATCAGAAAAACAGCTTAGCAGAAACATCTACCAGCGAGGGGTTGATGATAAAGGGTTTGGCAGAATCCGTTCAAAAGGTGATAGTGCTTTGTTTGGAGGACTCTCTACAGACCAGATGAAAAAACGACTGGGTATAAAAAGTGGTGCTTTGGCCGATTATCTTCCTACGCTTACTATTGCAGCCAAGAATTTGGCTACAGAAATGACTAACTACAACGTAGAACAAAAGGATCTTCATGGCGAAACCAGCATTACCGCAGAACACGTGCAGAATAATCGTAGCGTTCGTGGTATGCTTGGACAACGTGGTATAAAACCTGAGAATTTGGCCCCTGCAGAGGATATAAAGAAGGTTGAACGTAAAGTGGCAAAAGACGAAAAACTGATGCAGAAAGGAAAAACAAAATTGCCCAAATAGGAATTTCATCAAAACCTCTCAACCTCTCACTCGAATGGGCATAAACCCGCATAAACACTGGGGATTTGAAGCATGAGAGGTTGGGGCAACCTCTCACTCAACCTCTCAATAACCTCTCATCCGTTTTTAACAATTACATAAATTAACGTTCTTTTAGGGGAAAATATTTGGAATGCAAAGTTTTATTATGTAACTTTGCACTCCGAATCGAGAAAGCGCACACTTGAAAAACATACGTGAGTATGAAAAGTGCACAGAATCTTCGACTAGATATTACATTAACGAACTATATTATAAGAATGAAGAAAATGACAATTAACGGGGAGTCTCTAGGAGGCTCTCAGCAGGGCTGTCTCGCTGTAGCGCAGTTCCTCAAGGACAACTACCAGTTCCGTCGAAACGTTCTTAACGGCAAGGTAGAGTATGTAATTCTGAATGCTGAACAGGTTGATAATCAGCGTGTTTGGCGAGTTCTAACTCCTGAGTCGATGAACAGCATAGTTCAGAAGGCTAAGCAGGAACAGATCACCAAGGGTAGTCCTAAGACGGACATCGTCGAGGTGATTTTCTCTGATGAAACTCCCATGTATAATCCTATCTGGGAGTATCTGGACAGTCTGCCCAAGTGGGACGGACAGAATCATCTGGCAAAGCTATTCAGCCGACTGCCTGGCATCAGCAGCGAACAGATGGATTTCCTCTTCATCTGGTGCCGCTCGGCCGTTGCGCATTGGCGACAGATGGATACGCTGCATGGCAACGAATGTGTGCCTACGCTGATAGGTGCTCAGGGTTGTGGCAAGTCTACATTCCTGGCCCGACTGCTTCCTCCTGAACTGCGTGAGTATTATCTTGACCATCTGAACCTGAGCAACAAGTTCGACAAGGAGATGGCTCTGACCAACAATCTGCTAGTAAACCTCGATGAACTGGAGGCCATCCGTCCCAGTCAGCAGGCGGCTCTGAAGCAGACTCTGTCGAAGAGTAAGGTGAACGGACGTACCATCTATGGCTGCACTCAGCAGGATCGTCCTCGATATGCATCGTTTGTGGCTACCACCAACAATCGTCATCCTCTGTCGGATGTTACAGGTAGCCGTCGATACATCTGCATCGAGATACCTGAAGGCCAGTATATCGACAACTCTGGTGAGATAGATTATCAGCAGCTTTACGCTCAGATAGTGTATGAGGTGGATGTGCTGAAGGCACCCTACTGGTTCAACAACGATCAGGTGGCTCGCATACAGGAGATAAATCTGAACTATGCCGACCAGAAGGACATCGCAGAGATAGTTGAGGCCTGCTTCCGCAAGCCTAAGGAAGGCGAGAAGGCCCAGGCCATGAACTGCACTCAGATACTGGAGCTGATTACCAAGGAGTTCCCCTCTGTAAAGAAGGATATCAGCACCAAGGTTCATCTGGGATATGCGATGAAGGACCTGGGATTCAGTCACTCTGAGCGAGGGCATGTTAAGTTCTACGATGTAGTGCCTGTCAAAGCTGCATGAGGAGAAAAAGTGAGAGGTTGAGTGAGAGGTACAGTGAGAGGTTGCTGAAACCTCTCACGCCTCTGCACCTCCTGTGTTTTTGCGGCTTTCAGCCCAATAGAGTGAGAGGATGAGAGGTTTAACGAAAAAACTATTAAAATTATGAATAAGATAAATTACAATGATGTTCCTGGCTGTTTTCTGCATTGCATACAGTCGGATTGCAAAATGGCCGATCACTGTCTTCGCCAGTTGGCGATGCAGGCTCTGCCTGATGATTACAGGGGTGTAACGATAGTGAATCCCAAGTTCGCAAAGCCGGCGGGCGATTGCGAGTTCTATCGCAGCGATGAGCCTCAGGTGTATGGCAAGGGATTTACCAATATGCAGAAATACATGCTGCCTGGTCAGTACGATACATTTCGCTATCGACTGCAGGGCAAGTTTGGTCGCAATCCCTACTTCGAGCGTCGCAAGGGCGAGCGTCTTTGTTCGCCCAGCGAGATTAAAGAGGTAGAGGCTGCACTAAAGGCAATCGGCCACGAAGAACTGAAATTTGATGCTTATGTAGAGAAACTGAACTGGATAGATTAATGGTAAGTTCAGTACTTGTTGCCAATGACTGGAGTCCTCCACCTAAAGGACTCCAGTCTTTTAGTTAGAGGACTGCAGTCCTGCAGTAGGAGGACTGGCACAATAAGATTAAATTTTACACAATAATGTATGATAATTAGACAGAAAGTATTATCTTTGCAGCCATGAACAGAGGAACAGTATACTGTTTGGGATTGGGAGCGGTGGTTCTGGTGCTGTTTGCGCTCAATCTGCTGTTGGGGTCGGTTTCGATTCCTGCGGGCGATGTGGTGAGCATACTTTTGGGCGATCAAACCGCAAAAGCTTCGTGGCAGTTCATCGTATTAGAGTCGCGATTGCCGCAGGCCATCACGGCCACGCTGTGTGGTGCGGCTCTGGCTGTGAGCGGACTGATGCTGCAGACGGCTTTTCGCAATCCGCTGGCTGGTCCTAGCGTGTTTGGTGTAAACAGTGGTGCAGGACTGGGCGTAGCGCTGGTCATGTTGTTTCTAGGCGGCGGACTGTCTGTTGGCTCTGTCAGCATCACAGGCTTTGCAGCCATACTCCTGGCGGCATTCGTAGGAGCCATGACGGTGATGGCTATCATCTTCTTTTTCTCAACCCTGGTGCGCAACAGCGTGATGCTATTAATAATAGGTATAATGATAGGCTACATCAGCAACTCGGCCATTTCGCTGCTAAACTTCTTTGCTACCGATGAAGGGGTAAAGTCGTATATGGTGTGGGGTATGGGCTCGTTTGGTGGTGTGTCGATGGATAATATGCCTGTGTTTGTGATAGTTACGTTGGCAGGACTATTGGGTGCTCTATTGCTGATAAAACCCCTTAACGCACTGATGCTGGGCGACAGATATGCTGAGAATCTGGGCGTG